>Ga0066639_10003548_pt1 | contig 13493 bp, 11 predicted proteins | sample CryGeyCG2114_010_2_FD_59504 | JGI IMG/M metagenome (GOLD analysis project Ga0066639, IMG submission 59504) | Groundwater microbial communities from aquifer - Crystal Geyser CG10_big_fil_rev_8/21/14_0.10 | ecosystem: Environmental > Aquatic > Deep subsurface > Groundwater | place: USA: Utah...
CATGTCCTTCAAAGCAGGCCTGTAGGTGTGCTCCGTGGCGTGGCCTGAAGCGAACTCTTTCATGACGGCCTGGAGATATGCCGTGACTGCTTCTTTTGCGTTCATTTGCTGCCAAGCGTACATGAGCTGCGGCGAATCAGGAAGAAATAACAGGTGTACACTAGTACACCACCATTTTCTATTTGCTTTGCAAGTGCAATATTTTTGAGTGAAGTAAGGATTTGTCTATAGTGGTGTACGAACATTCACCTTTCCTATTCCCTTTTCCTCTCCTACCATGATCAAAGCATCTCCCACGAAAACTCCCATGATCCATGCATCCTCATCCTCCAAAGAAGCTCCCAAGAAACTTGATCCGAAAGATGAAGCGATCAAAGCCGCACTCGCCCAAATAGAGAAGCAGTACGGTGAAGGCGCCATCATGAAAATGGATGAACACGCCCTTCGTGACATTCCGAAGTTCTCTTCCGGGTCTCCCTCGCTCGATCTCGCACTCGGCGGCGGCATTCCTGAAGGGAGGATCATTGAAATTTTCGGTCCGGAGTCCTCCGGGAAAACCACGCTCTCCCTGCATGCCATAGCGGAAGTACAGAAGAAGGGCGGCCGTGCGGCGTTCATCGATGCGGAGCACGCTTTAGATGTGCAGTATGCCAAGCGCATCGGTGTGGATATCGATAATCTCCTCGTGTCCCAGCCGGATAACGGTGAGCAGGCTCTCGAGATTGTCGAGACGCTCGTCCGTTCCGGTGCCATTGGTGTCGTGGTGATCGACTCCGTTGCCGCACTCACGCCGCAGGCGGAAATAGACGGCATGATGGGCGACAGCCACATGGGTCTTCAGGCACGGCTCATGAGCCAGGCGCTGCGTAAGCTCACTGCCATTGTGAGCAAGACAGGCTGCACGGTGATTTTCATCAACCAGATCCGCATGAAGATCGGCGTGATGTTCGGCAATCCGGAGACCACGGCGGGCGGCCAGGCGCTGAAGTTCTATTCGTCGCTCCGTCTGGATGTCCGGCGTATCGATAAAATTCTGGAGAAGACTTCTTCCGGAGAAGGCGTGACTCAGGAAGTTGTCGGGAACCGTACGAGGGTCAAAGTCGTGAAGAACAAAGTTGCGCCGCCGTTCCGCCAGGCGGAATTCGACATCATCTACAACCGCGGCATCAGCCGCGAGGGCGATATCCTCGACTTGGGAGTGCGGCACTCTGTCCTCCAGAAGTCGGGCACGTATTTCCGCTTCGGCGAGGAAACGCTGGGACAGGGGCGGGAGCAGGCCCGGGATTTCCTCGTGGGGAATCCCAAGCTCGCACATGCCATAGAGAAGGAAATCCGGAAGGTTGCTGAGCGTGTGTAGTGTACGGGAGGGTTCTCCTCAGGGCGGCGTGGTGCATGGCTGATTTTTCCACATCGCTTCCACAATCCACCCGCGCGTGAGAATGCACTTGTGCTTACGCGCAAAGGCGGATGCATTGCGTCGGAGGGTCTAGAGAGGCAGAATGCGTTTCCTCCCATAGCACTATGCCAGTGAAAGCCACTCCCCCGGCATCCATCAGTACTCAGCCACACTCTACGGATGCTGAGCGTACGGTCCTTGGTGCGCTCCTCATGGATCCCGATGCGATTATTAAAGTCAGTGATTTCCTCAAACCCGAGGATTTCTACGATCCCATGTACCGCATCATCTTTCAGGCAATGTACGATTTGCACATGGAACACGAAGTCATTGATTTCGTGACAGTCAGCAACAAACTCTCGAATGACAAGAAGATCCAGGAGATTGGAGGGAGCTCATTCCTTGCGGGATTAGCTGCCGATGTTCCTACATCTTCTCACATTTACCAATATGGGCAGATCGTGAAGACGAAGGCTGTGCACAGACGCATTATTTCTGCGGGAGAGAAAATTAAGGGTCTGGGTTTTGAGGAAGCGCGCTCCGTGCCGGAGTTGCTCGACGAAGTTGAAAAAACCATCTTCCAGATCACAAACATGTTCCTGAAGGACAAATTCGTCCATATCCGCACCATTCTTGACCAGCGCTATGAGAAATTCGCTGAAATGCATGAATCGAAGGATGAGGAGGCCATGAAGGGTGTTCCTTCGGGTTATCAGGCACTCGACAACAAGCTCTCGGGGTTCCAGCCGAGCGATCTCATTGTCATCGCCGCCCGTCCGAGCATGGGGAAGACGAGCCTTGCGCTCAATATTGCACAGAACGCCGCGATCAAGCACCACAAGAGCATTGGCATTTTCTCGCTGGAAATGAGCAAGGAGCAGCTGGTGGACCGACTGTTTGCCTCTATGCTTGGGGTCGACTCCTGGAAACTACAGCGCGGCAAGCTGGAGGACAGTGATTTCCAGAATATGGGCCCCATTATGGATGAGCTGAGCAAATCGAACATTTTCATTGATGACTCCGTTGCTTCCTCTCTTCCGGAATTACGTGCAAAGGCGCGTAGGCTGCAAATGGAGCACGGTTTGGATCTCCTTGTCATCGACTACCTCCAGCTCATGAGCACGGGGAATATGAGCTATGCAGGAAATCGCGTGCAGGAAATCTCGGAGATTTCCCGTTCCTTGAAACAGCTTGGCAGGGAGCTCCATGTGCCTATTCTTGCCCTCTCGCAGCTCTCTCGCGCCGTAGAGAACCGCCCGGGCAATATCCCGCAGCTTTCCGATCTCCGCGAGTCAGGGTCTATTGAGCAGGATGCCGACGTTGTGCTCATGATGTACAGAGAAGATTACTACGAGGAAGACAGCGACCGTCCGGGTCTCACCGATCTCTACATACGCAAGCACAGAAACGGGCCTACGGGACGTATAGAACTCATGTTTAAGAAGGAACAGATGCGGTTTTATGATGTCGATAAGGTGCACAAGCCTACGGGTGTGTAGGGATTGCATCTCCTTCCTGCTGATGCCAAGTTGCTATTGTAAATCAACTGCTCCAGAGAAACAGTTACCTTCTCCTCCCGCCTGCCCGTCCGAAGCCAGCAGGCGGAGGAGGGTACCCCGCCTGCCTGTCCTGCCTACCGGCAGGCAGGCGGCAGGCAGGTAGCGTTTCCTCAAGCCAAAAATCGCTGCTGTCACTCTGCTATCTATTGATAGCGTTGTAAACGCGAAGGGGTATCCTGTAGTCTACTTCCATGTTTTTCGACATCCCTCCCCGTCCAGAAATATCTGTTCTCGCCATGCTCGGCTACGCTTTTTTTGCGTTTGTCATCGGTCTCGCTGTCACGCCATGGTTTGTCTCCTTCCTGCGGCGTAATCGCCTTGGGAAACAGCTCAGGGTGGAGACGGTTGATGGGCGGGATGCGACGATTTTCCGTAAGTACCACAAGGATAAGTTCGGCACGCCGACGATGGGCGGCATACTCATCTGGTCTTCCATCCTTCTCACGGTATTCTTCTCCCGCACACTCGCTCTCTTGGGGCTTGTGGATCACTCCCTCCTCCAGCGCGGCGAAGTGTACCTTCCGCTTTTCACGCTCCTCTCCATGGGATTGCTCGGTGCGGTGGATGATTACTGGAACATCTGCGGTCTCGGGAAGAGGAAGGGGCTGGATGTTCTGCCAAAGATCCTGTTTCTCCTGCTCATCAGCCTCATTGGTGCGTGGTGGTTCAGTGTGAAACTCGGCTATGATCAAATTCATGTGCCCTTCTACGGCGATGTCCGTGTGGGGTGGTGGTACGTGCCTATCTTCATGTTCATTCTTGTTGGTACGGCGAATGCGGTGAATGTGACGGATGGTCTCGATGGACTGGCAGGTGGTCTTCTCGTGATTGCTTTTCTCTCTTTCGGAATTCTTGCCTATCTCAATGGCAATATCATTCTCGCAGGTTTCTGTACGGTGACCGTGGGGGCGGTGGCGGCATTCCTGTGGCACAATGTTCCTCCTGCGCTCTTCTTCATGGGAGATACCGGTTCTCTCGCGCTCGGAGGCATGTTGGGAGTCATAGCACTCATGACCGACAGCATTCTTATTCTCCCGCTCATAGGATTTGTGTTCGTGATTGAAATGCTCTCTGTCATCATCCAGCTCACAAGCAAGAAGCTTCGCGGTGGGAAAAAGGTGTTCAAAGCAGCCCCCATCCATCACCATTTCGAGGCGCTCGAATGGGGAGAGAGCAAGGTCACCATGCGCCTGTGGATCATTGGTGCTTTCTTCGCGTTCCTCGGGATACTCATTGGTGGTTTCGGCTGATGTAAGCCAAAAGTAGCATTTTGTATTTTGGTGTCACGAAGTGCTTCTCTTGCACTTGCAAGTTGGAAAACGATGCGTATTATGAGTGCACAATGATCAAAGTCGCAATAAATGGATACGGTCGGATAGGACGCAACGTCCACCGGCAGTTTGCTCAGAGTTTCCCAAAAGATGTGGAAGTCGTTGCCATTAACGCATCTTCCGCGGCGGATATGCGCGCGTACCTACTGAAGTACGACTCGCTCCATGGGAAATTCCCGGGAGAAGTTACGGTAGTGGATGAGAACAACATCGCTGTGAATGGCAAAAAGGTTCGGATCGTGAAGGAACGCGATCCCGCTAAGTGTCCCTGGAAAGAGCTTGGAGTGAGCATTGTTGTGGAATCCACCGGCCACTTCACGAAGGCGGAAACGGCAAGAGGCCATTTGGATGCTGGAGCGAAGCGTGTGATTGTGACTGCGCCAATGAAAGACGATACTCCCACCTTCGTGATCGGAGTGAATGACAAGGACCTCACCGGGGATATGAAAATAGTATCGAACGCCTCCTGTACTACAAACAGCATTGCCCCCGTGATTAAAGTAATTCACGAGAAATATGGCGTAGAGCATCTGCTGGTATGCTCTGTTCATGCGTTCACTGCCACCCAGAACCTGCTGGATAACAAGGCGCAGGAAGATAACGATTTCCGTCGTGCGCGTGCTGCCACTCTCTCTATGATTCCGACGAAGACTGGCGCCGTGAGCGCCTGTGCGGTCATCTTCCCCGAACTCAAGGGGAAGATCGACGGGATGGCTTTCCGCGTGCCTGTTCCGACAGTCAGCTGCTCCTATATGGCATTTACGCTTAAGAAAAATGCCGAGGTGGAAGACGTCCTCAGGAACCTCCGGGATGCCGCAGGCAAACCTCCGCTCAAAGATATCCTCTCCGTCTCAAGTGATCAGCTCGTTTCCATCGATTTTCAGACAGATCCGCATTCTTCCATTGTGGATGCAGCGTTCACCAAAGTCGTTGATGGCAATTCCCTCCAGCTGCTTGCCTGGTATGACAATGAGTGGGGATATGCGATGCGCGTAACGGAAATGGTCATGAAAGTTGGTTCGTTCCTCTAAACCTCTTCACCTATGGCCATGTCACGTTTCTCGGCACCAGAGAGAGAATCCCTGAATTTTCATCTGTTTCAGAAAGCGAAGGTCCCCCATGATCTTCGCCACCTCATTGTCGATATTTCCCGTGCGACGAAGTACATCAGCTATGCCATCCAGACTACAGATACCGGCTTGAGTGGAGACAAGAATAAGTATGGGGAGGAGCAGCTCAAGCTCGATGTGTTGAGCGACGATATTCTCAAGCGGTTCCTCAGCGAGACAAACCTCGTCCGTAGCTATATTTCTGAAGAGCAGAAAGACATCGTGGAGCTTTCGTCCGACGCCCCCTACAGCGTCGTGTTCGATCCTCTGGACGGCTCTTCTCTCGTGGACACGAACTTCGCCATTGGCACCATTGTCGGCATCTACGAAGGGGATGTTCTGGGGAGGAAACCCCGTGACCAGGTTGCTGCGCTCTACGTTCTCTACGGTCCCCGTACGATCCTCGTCTACTCCACGGGGAACGGTGTGCACGAATTTCTCCTCAACGACGTGGGTGAATACGTCGTGCTCCGGGAATTTCTAGGTGTGGGGGATGATGCGAAGAATTACAGTCCGGGGAATCTCCGGGCAATCAATGAGAATGAGTCCTATAGAAAAGCGATGATGCAGTGGCTGAAGGAAGAGAAAACCCTCCGGTATTCCGGTTGCATGGTTGCAGACATCCATCACATCATCAGCAAAGGGCAGGGTATTTTTACCAATGTCGGCGGAAGCAAGTACCCGGAGGGGAAGCTTCGCCTCGTCTTTGAGTGCGGACCGTTCTCGTATCTCATGGAACAGGCAGGCGGTGCCTCTTCCGATGGAAAGAATCCCATTCTCGACAGGAAGATCGAGAAGGTGGATGCACGCACTCCCATCATCATAGGATCGAAGAATGATGTGAGAGCGATTGAGACTCTGCTGCGTCAGTAGGCCATGATGAGCTTTCAGCTTATTTAGGCTTCTGGCATATCTGCTTCCCTCCCCCAACTACCAAATGCAGTCGGAACGGTACCGCAGGCATTTGGAGAACATCAGCATGGACACTGCCGTGGAGGAATGCATCATGCGAACACTTCCGGATGTGGAGGAGAATACCATCATCGCCTACGATCTCAGTGACATTGCCAAACCCCGTGCGAAGAAGATGGAGGGACTGAGCGGCATCTTCGATGGAAGCGAACGCAGACCGAGTGTGGGGTATGTGTTGCACGGAGTGAGCATCTTCAACCAACCCGTGATCATGGAGCTGCACGATGCCGATGCGAAGTTCCTCCCGCAGGTACGGAGAGAAGTGATTGCCCGTGTTTCAAAGAAGGTCGGCACAAAAGGCATTTGGGTCTATGACCGCGGCAATGACGATGAAGGGCTGTTTGCGGTTCACGTGAGGCGTAAACAGCGCTTCGTCATTCGGCTCAAGAGAAACAGAAACCTCCAGCATATTGTTTCAGGAATGATGCAGAAAGCGGGCGATTTCCTGCCGGGTATCTACGAAGTGCGCGTTGCTGGGCAACGTTACCAATACACACTTGTCGTCTACAAACATCACAAGCATAATGATCCGATTCGTGTTCTTGTCCGTGGCGTGGCAGTGGAGACGGCAGAAAACATCATCGAAACCTACCTCGTACGATGGGACATCGAGAACTTGTACAAGCAGATGCAAGAGAAGTTTCAGATGGAGAAAATTCGGTTGTTGTCTTGGAAGAAATTAAAGAATCTTCTGGCACTCATTCAACTTGCAACGAGCATCAGCAACAAAACATTTGCAGACATAGCGGAGCAAACAGATGAAACAGCAACATGCTTTGAACTGTCGGTGACCTTCAATGCGTTCTGCTGTCACCGGAGTCTCACGAGCAATCGTTTCGCATTCACATCATTTTTTTCGGAACATGCACCGTCTTTCTCACTCCGAGCAAGACAGGAAAATCCATTGCAACTCTTCCTCCTGCCACGACGGGAAATAAGGCGGCTGGTGCGGGAAACGGCGGAAATGGGTGTTTCTTAGTTGAACACAGCTTGCAACAAATATGATTGATGGAATGAATATCTGATGCACCAAGATGAGGCGCGTGTTTCGTGTAAACCCTCGTGTAATTTCTACAGGTGTTTGCAACAGTCCAAATTACTGCTGAGTCCATACCATCCTCTGCTGTACTTGTGGATAACCTTCTTCCCGGGGAGCTTTGCAATTTCATCCAAAGCGTTCCACACAGACTCCTCATTCTTTTTCTCCAATGCCTCTGTCAGATCTCTTACCCGAATGATGCGCTCATCGACATGCTCGCGCCTGTCGTAGAGGCGCTGAATGATCCGAGCACGGAAGGGTGCGATCCATATCGGATGCCACTTGTTGTGAGCAGTGGCAATCCACAAGCAATCCTTTCCCCTGTACTTACCGAGTTTTACAAACCTATCGAGGTCAGCTTTGATTTCTTCCGGTGCGAATGGGGTTTCCTTCGGGAGTTCAGGTTCGGGAACAGGTTCATGGAAGATCATGCGAACAATCCGTGTTGGCTGATACTGTTCCAGTGGCGGATTTGAAGGTGAAGATGCAGTGGTAGTTGGTCCGTAGCGAAGAGCGAAAGCGTCTGCATCGGACAATGGCTTTTGTTGACCACTATCATCCTCATACGTTGCCCAGAATGGTTTCTGCTGCTGTCCCGATGGCATGAGCATTGTTGATGGATGCATGTGGGAATTATACCCCACAGAGAAATTGCTCGCTCAAACACAACAAAAGATGTAGTCTAAGCAACTTTCTGGCTTCTTGATGAGTGAATTATTTGAAAGTAGCGAACATGCTGATGACAAGGAAAACCTTGATCAAAGCATTGCGGAATTGCAGCAATCCATTGTCAGATTGATGGATGCACAAACGAAGAAAAACTCGACGGACATTATTTTCCAGATGGAAATAACCCTGAGACATTTGACTGGTATTCTGGCTGGAATTCTAGGTGGTGAGAACACAGGTCCGGAAGTAATCAGAAGACTGCAGCGAGACCTGACACGCTTTCAATTTGCACCATCTTCAGCAAAGCATGCTCTGAAACGCATGTATTTAATGAGACATTCGGGACAGAAAAAGGAAATTGAGCATGCATTTTCCTTCGATGAATGGGTGCAACACCTTCTTCACCAAATTGTTGAACGACACAGGGGTGGTGAACCATTGGATTCCGTATGTAATGAATTACTACAGCTTTATCCCGAGCTATCAAAGAATCCACTGCATTTTTTGCAAAAACATGAAAGGCAAATTGATCTTGCAGAATCTACTTCTGATCCTCTTCAGTTCCGACAATTTCCAGCTAACGCAGTAGTAGGGAAAGACTACAGTATTTGCAAACTTATTGCAGAAGGAGGCATGGCAGAAATTTATGAAGCAACTGAAAAGAATCTGAATCGACATGTTGCATTGAAAGTTGTTACCAGTGGAGATGCGTTATCAGCAGAACGACTTCGAAGAGAAGCGAAAATCATGGCCAACCTGAAGCACAAGAATATTGCGAGCATTCATTCTGCATTCGAACACGATCAGTATTTTTTTGTATGTATGGAATTACTTGGTGAGCCTATGACTAAGCGCTTAATAGATACCCCTATAAGATACCAAGAGACCACTCGAATATTTGCTGATCTTGCTGAAGCTACTCATTACATGCATAGGCAAGGTATCATCCACCGTGATTTAACGCCTGACAATATTCTTTTTGATGGCGATCAACCAAAGATCACTGACTTCGGGCTTGCAGTGAACAGGGAGCAAGAGACACATTTGCTCACCCCCGGTACAGGCATAGGAACAATTTGCTATGTTTCACCTGAGCAGGCAGACGGCACCAAGCCTGCCGGAACAGCTACCGACATTTATAGTTTGGGTGCTATGTTGTATGAATTTCTGACTCGTAAACCCAGATTTCCCAATCTTGATTGGAAAGATGCGCCTGTCGTACTCAGTCGTCACCTTCCTACGCCTCCATACATTGTGCAATCCAATATTCCTATAAACTTGAGTGAAATATGTATGAAGTGCTTAGCAATCAGCCCTGATGAACGTTACCACACGGCTGAAGAGCTTGCCCTTGCATTGCGCGCTGCTATGCAAGGATTGTAGTCACTTTTCTTACGAGTTAATGAGGATCTACACCCGGCCCTTCATTTTGACTACTATAATTTTTTATGTTATAAAATCAAACTTTGGTATTACACCCAGGCATCATCGGCACTGTACATCTTGATGGCAACATACCCAATCCAGATGACCATACCGCAATGCGAAAGCATTTTTTGGGAAATGATGATTATCAGGAAATTCAGGGTGCTTCCTACATTATGGGGCAACACGGCTACAACACCACGACCAAGGAGGGCGTTTGTACTGTTGATGATGAAAAATCAATATTGGTTGTAGAGGGGCGCTTCGATAATAGGGACGAAATTATACGCACGTTGCATTGCGCCGACGACTCTGGCTATGGAGCAATTTGTGGAGAAGGATACGGCCAGAAGGATACAGAATTTTTTAGAAGTATTTGCGGTCCTTTCGCTATCGCATTATTGGATTCACGTAGAAAAATGCTGCGTCTAATAAGGGATCCGATGGGCCTACGACCTCTGTTGTACGCACGACATGGTGACCAAATCGTATTTGGTTCAGATGTACGACAACTGCTTGCCAGTGGTATAACACCAGCCACGATTTCCGAACGGAAGATCCTTGAATTGTTCTCACCTATGCATTGTCTTGAGGAATCTGGAATGCGTGATAAGCAAACAATGTTTGAAGGCATACAGACAGTTCCATACGGTTCTCTTGTTGAATTCACACCAGGAAGGCCTGACTCGGTACATCGTTACTGGAATCCACCATCCAGATTGCGACATGACTGGAGTTCTCCAAAGGATTGTGCGATGGAATTTCGTACACTGTTCTTGCAAGTAATGAGTGAGCACATGGATATGCCGCATGATCTTGCCGCTGAACTTTCAGGGGGGATAGATTCGGGTTGCACCGTAAGCATCGCGGCCAATATGTTGGCAGTACGACAGAAAACAATAAACGCCTATACTGCTGTTTTTGGAACTCAGAGTGTTGAAGAAAGAACAAGGGCACATGCGATTCCGGAACGATATCCAAATGTAAGAGGAAAGATGATTAATTGTGATGAACATATTGGATTCCTAGAAGGAACGGAACTCGATGCATATCACACGACTGAATTTCCTTCCCGACAAAATTTGCCTGCAACTTTTGTAATACTTGCGCAACTGGCCGCGAAAGAAGGCGCTCGAACACTTCTGAGTGGAGAGGGAGCGGATTGGTTTCTGGAAGGATCGGATATGATTTGGGATTCACTCCTTAAACGAGGCAACATACAAGAGTTGTATCGAACATTTTCAGTGCTGAAGCGACGCAGCGGATGCCGAAGAGCACTGCAATATATTTTCAACAGTGTTTATCCTTCACTTTTGCCAGGCAAATCTGGAAGGCGTGCTTACTTAAAGTCGCATTATGAATCAATCATGGAAGAAGAGATTCCGGATTTGTTCACATCTGCATTTATGTCAAAACTCAGGGAGACAATGCGTAATCAACGCGCGGAATTGATGCAAGAAAGGAATCTATCTTGTTGGTCGCAAACCCTTGAACATGAGCTTATGTTTCCTCCCAATCATGTTTGGCAGGGGGTACCCATAGATGTCGAGATGAGGTTGCCGTATCTTGATCGCCGCATTGTGGAATTTGGTCTCTCAGTACCACCTGAATACAAATTTCGGATTGATGACACAAACGTTTCACACTATGGGTGCAGAAAATATCTCCAGAGAGAAGCCTTTCGTGATACTGTTCCTGCAGAAGTAATTGGAGCACAGGAAAAAGAGATTTATTGGTCTCCAGTGAATCGTCGCTTAGTTCGGGAATTGCCTTTGTTGCTTTCGTCCACATGCATTCTCTGTGAAATGGGTGTATTAGAACGGGATAAACTTGTCCGGGCTTCCCAAGAATTCTTAGAAGATCAAAACAACGATTCCCACCCCTTGATTCCCTGGCTTGATAACATTGTTGTTACGGAGAAGTGGCTGAGAGCTACTACAACTGAATTTCCCGATTGCCGTCTACCAACATTCCATTCGGTTTCTTCTGATAAAGGTGAAAGCGGTCATCTTTGTCCGTAAGGAGAGTAGATGCTTTTTCCCATGCTTGAGCTACATTCTTTTTTTCAAGAATCTTCCAGAGGAATGTAAGGGCAAAAACCAATGAACTATTCCCCTCAGGATAGGATTCAGGAGCAATGTAATTTTCTACTCCTCCTGCAATAAAGGCTCGTGCAAAATTCTCCGTACCAGTCGCACACCCAAGAGACAGAACTGTTTTTCCGGACAGTTTTATCTTCAGAACATTTATAGGAATCACTGCATTATCCGTACCATGAAAGCCCTTTTTACAACCGTGACTTGACAGTAAAACAAGATCCGAAAGCGGCTGTTTGCCAGCCAGTAAATCTTTGAATTGATCAGTGCTGCCGAGCCAATGTACGGTTGTCAGATAGCCGAGATACTCACTAGCTCCCCTTATTGCCACGGTTTCAAATGTTGAGTTCTCACTAGCACAAATAATGGACAGATTCTTCATGATTACATAATAACAAGAAAAGTGCCCTCCCGCATCAACTGATGCGGGAGGGCGGGACGGCTAGCCGTTCCACGCGTTACTTGCTGTCGCGCTTCTTGGCTTTGGCTTGGGCACTCTTCGTCGCGAAGACTTCGTCGAACGGACGCTTCATGCCCTTGGTGCCTTTACCATGCTGGCCGTCACCATGGGAACCCTTCTTGCTCACGTGGCATCACCTCCTTTCATGAGCGTTAGGGTAACGTGTCCCCTCAGGTAGTCCTGAAGGGTCGAATAATATGAATGTATTCTGACCATCCGTCAAGGATGGCATTGATCTTTTAATTTAATGGGAATTGAGCTTTTGTCTTCCCTATGAGACAAATTCTTTTCTGGCATATCTGTTTCCCTCCCCCAACTACCAAATGCAGTATGAACAGGCATGAAGCCGTATCCTGTCACCGTGATCGATTTTCAGGACTTGTTTCCTACGGATGAGGCTTGTTATGGATACCTGCAAATCTTACGGTGGTCCGGTGGTTTCGTGTGTCCTCACTGTTCACATGGCGGCGCTTGGAAGATGAAGAAGGGAGTTCACCGCTGCAAAGACTGTCGGAGGGATGTATCGGTGACGGCTGGGACTATTTTTCAGGGAACACGTACACCTTTGCGATTATGGTTTCAGGCTATCTGGTACGCAGTGAATCAGAAACACGGTGTCAGTGCTCTTGGATTGCAGCGCATCCTTGGTCTCAAGAGCTATGAAACTGCATGGGTATGGATGCACAAATTACGAACAGCGATGGTACGACCTGGTCGTGATCGTCTTCATGGCCTTGTGGAGGTGGATGAAACACTCATCGGCGGACCAAAGCCGGGAAAACGCGGCAGAGGCGCTTCCGGCAAGGTTTTGGCGCTTGTTGCTGTGGAGGACAGGGAAGGAACAAAGCAGAAGGGTATCGGTCGCATACGTTTCAAGGTTATTCCTGATGCCTCCGGCCCCGCACTGAAAGATGCCATTGCAGAAATGACCGAGCCGGGAAGCACAGTGCGTACTGATGGGTGGAAAGGGTACAACGGACTGAAAGAGAAAGGGTATGAGCATATCGTTGTGCAGCATGAGGAAGAGGAGCCTGGATGCGATCCGACTCCACTGGTGCATCGTGTTGCTTCACTGCTCAAGCGCTGGCTGCTTGGCATCCACCATGGAAGAGTGGCTGCTTCCCATCTGCATTACTATCTCGATGAGTTCACATTCCGCTTCAATCGTTGTAGAGCACGTTCAAGAGACAAGCTATTCTACGAGCTGATTCGACAGGCTCTTATGGCTGATCCGGCACCATTGAAGTCACTCAAATCGGCCTAGGCACAAGATATTGGGCTAGGGGGTCTAAAGCAGATATGCCAGTTAGGTTTATAGCTTCATTAGGAAGGAACAAGGTATCAAATCCGAATCCCTAATGCAGCTAATGAAGCTAAGGAAGCTCTGAAAAACCAATCAGCATGTCATGGTGAGCGTAGTCGAACCATGGCGTGCAC
>Ga0066639_10003551_pt1 | contig 13491 bp, 16 predicted proteins | sample CryGeyCG2114_010_2_FD_59504 | JGI IMG/M metagenome (GOLD analysis project Ga0066639, IMG submission 59504) | Groundwater microbial communities from aquifer - Crystal Geyser CG10_big_fil_rev_8/21/14_0.10 | ecosystem: Environmental > Aquatic > Deep subsurface > Groundwater | place: USA: Utah...
CACAAAGCCCTCCTTACCATGCCCCGCAGATGCGGGGTACCAACTGAGCTACAACGGCATATCGCGAGCACTTGAATAGAAGAGCTTCGGAGGATGCGCAGGCAATGACATACATACGCATCCTCCGAAGCTCAGGCAAAACAGAGTCACTCGCAAGAGCCCATACTACTTCAATTCCTTTATGCGCTTCTTGTATTCGTCAAGCTTGCCATTATCCGGATTAACTCGTTCGATCTTATCAAAGGCTTCCTGGGCAAGTTCTTTATTCCCCAATAGTATACTCACGTGGAGAATTCGGTCAAGTATTTTAGGGTTGTTTGGCTCTAAATTCTGGGCTTTTTGAAGGCTGGACAGAGCCTTTTCCTTATCATTAAGCCCTAAGTAGGCGTCCACAAGATGGAGATGATAATCAACCACTTCGTTGTTTATGGAAAGCGCGTGCAGATAATAATCCTTTGCCTCCTCCATGGTTCCCGATTTTTGAGCGATATCCCCAAGAGCGGCAAAAGCAACGTCGTGCTGAGGCCACTGCTTCGCGATATACTCAAACGTCTCGCGCGCCGCGTCCCACTCTTCCCGCGCAAGGTACACACGACCAAGTCCTTCATACGCATCCGCACGAGACGGATCAATCTTGAGAACGGTCAGATATGAAGCTTCGGCATCAGAAAGCTTATTCTGCGAGAACATGTCCGATGCTTTTTCAAACAGCTCATCCACTCTGGCCTCCGACTTCTTTGTGCTATCAGGAAGCGTGGTTCCCTGTAGGCGATAAGCGCGCTCAAGCTTTTTCAGGCGCTTAACGCCGCTGTCATACCACTGTCCGAAATGACGTTGCAACGGGCCGAGCGCGCGGCGAAAAAGAGAAAAGAAACTGTCAAATTTTCTCATGAGGCGCGCTTCCAGAATAGTGCTCTTCAACTGTGCCTCGCGCGCCTCAGGCAATTCCGAGGTCTCCAGAGACGCCACCTTTGGAATATGCCGAGCGGCAATTATGATGATAGCCGCGAGCGCGATAATGGCAATGACAAGTGGTGCGATGAGTAACATAGTGATTATTTTGCTGCCGCATGAATTAATGACGAAAAGACGATCGGATCAGTCGACGCGCCACCAACCAGGACGCCATCAACCGAAGGCTGTGATACTAGTGCGCGGACATTCTCGGGATTGACACTCCCGCCGTAGATGATTGCTATCTGCGTATCAACAACAGTATCCGGCAAAAGATCGTATAGCGTCTGTTTGATGACGCGATGCGTGTGCTCTATCTCATCATCGTTGATATCCTGCCCTGATCCGATCATCCAAATGGGTTCATACGCGACAATAAGTTGATTCGCTTTGGTCAGCCATGTTGCATGCATGGCGTTCATAAGCTCACGCTGCAGGATATGTTCCTTTTGATTGGTGCGGCGCTCTTCGAACGTTTCTCCGATGCAGAGTATCGGAACCATATCAGCGGCAAGCGCCGCTAACATTTTTTTGTTTACCATAGCGTCCGTCTCGTGAAGATGCTCCCGCCGTTCTGAATGTCCGATAATAATATGAGAAACGCCGTAGGAGCGCAAACCGGCTATCGAGATCTCTCCGGTGTATGGGCCATAATCCTCCCAAAAGCAATCCTGCGCACCGAGTAGAATAGCACTTTTTTCAAGCGCTGAACCCACTGCCGCGATATCAGTAAATGAAGGACATATAACCACCGACGCAGCGCCAAATTTTGAGAAAGCTTTGGAAAGTTTTTTGGCCGCAAGACTCGCATCGTTCGGCGCGAGGCTCATTTTCCAATTAGCGATAATAAGCGGTTTATTCATATCATTCTGCTGATAGCGTAATCACTGGAACTGTTCATTATGTTAAAAACAATGTGCCAACGGCGTTTATTGATCACTCCCACGCATATGTTGATTCAGCCCATACCGCGAGATCCTTTGTATCCTGCACACGATCTTCGTCGCTCTCGGCACCTAACACAATAACATAAATCTCGCGGTTATTCGAGAGGGAAACGGCGGAAGCAAGGTTATAGAGAGACTCGTCAAGATAGCCTGTTTTCCCGGCGATGATCGATATAATCGATCCTATAAGATGATTTGTGTTGTCCACGTATCGAACCGCGCCGGTTGGATAGACCACAATTGACATCCGATACGTGCCACTAATCTCGCGTATGGTCTCATTATGCGAAGCCGCGTCCAAAAAACGAACAAGATCACGAGCAGTACTCGTATTTTCGGGAGACAGCCCGGTTGGCTCGATAAACACAGTATCGCGCATCCCGAATTCGCGAGCCTTTTCGTTCATGCGCGCGACAAACTCTTCGGAAGTCAGGTCCGTCGACCTGCTCAATACCACCGTCGCATTATTCGCGCTTCCGACAAGGCTCGCACGGAGATATGACCGAAGCGTTGCCGATTCTCCGGGGCGGATGTGCTGATTGCCTCCCTCGCGCTCGTCTTCGTCTGTCATTAAAACCCTATTTGTCAGATCAGGAGCGCGCTCGAGAAAGACAAGCGCGGTCATTAGTTTTGTGATGCTTGCGATAGGCCGCCTCTCATACGACTGTTTGTCAAATAGAACCGCGCCGGAGGAAGCGTCGACAACAATAGCGCTATGAGCTGAGATCTGCGGCCCGAGAGAGAGAATGTCTGTCTTGGTCGGCGGCAGTGCATCCGCGCCGGGAAGCGCGCGCTCCGCGCGAATACCGGATGCGGAAAGATACATCGGCTCCGAAGCGATCGGCAATGACGGTATGCTCGCTCCAAACAATAACAACAATGCTGATATGAATAATCCCATGCCTACTCCCCTTCTTGCTTATCCTGCGCTACCTGCTCAAGCGTTTCATTATTTGAAAGCGTTTCGTATTCAGGGAGCTCGCTGATGGTATTGATCCCGAGAAAACGGATGAAATCATGAGTGACACTGTACTGAGGAAGCTTGATCACCGTATTCTCTTTTTTTTCTATCAAGCCGCGGATAAGCAAATTTCTCAAAATAAGGCTGCAGTTGATCCCGCGGATCTGCTCGATCTCGGGTTTTGTCATGGGGCCGCGGTACGCAATGATCGTCAATGTCTCAAGTGCGGGTTCGGTCAATTCTCCGGTTATATCAGACTGCACAAACGATGCCACAATCTCCGCGTGATCAGGATGGGTCACCAATTGATATGTATCATTCACATGCTGCATGATAACACCGTGCTTTTTTGCAACAGTATATGTTCGCCCTAGTTCATTCAGCGTTTCGGTAATCTCTTTCTTCGCCTGTCCGGTAATTTTCTGGAGTTGTGCGATAGAAAGCGGACGGGCGGACGCGAACAGAATACTCTCAAGTTGGGATTGTAATTGATCACTCATGGTGTTAATAGTGTTCAATGATAATGTCAGCGCCGTCATCCTGCATGGCAACAAGATGCCGCTGTTTAACAAGCTCCAGTAATGCCAAAAAACTGACAACAATCTCCGCTTTGTTCTTGGCAGTTTTTAAAAAATCGCTGAATCCTATCTGCTGAACTGAGGAAAGCATAGCGCGCAGATGACTAATGCGTTCGCCGATGGAGATGACTTTCTCTAATTTTTTCCTCGGCAGGCGTTCCCTGGTCGCCTCTATCTCGCGTATGACAGCGCGCATGGTACTATGAAGAACGGTAACCGAAAGGCCTTCTGGCTCCCTGAACCGCTGCTCGGTCGTTATTCGCATAGGAAGCCGCGCATACGAAAATCTGCCGTTGTCTATCAGCGCGCGCATCGTGCGCGACGCATCTCGATATGCTTTATACATGCGCAACTGGCGCTCCAGATCGCCTGTCTCTTCCTCGTCGTACGCAAGGCCCGGGAGAAGCAAATGTGATTTTATGACCAAAAGCTTTGCCGCGATCACCAAAAAATCAGCAAGATCGGCCGGACGCAAACGTTCTTCGATCAATCCGATGCGATCAAGATATTGCTCAGTGACCTCTGCGAGCGATACAGTGGTAATGTCCAACTTTTCCTCCTCAATAAGTTTCAAAAGAAGCGAAAGAGGCCCTTCAAATGTTTCGAGTTTAACCTGATACATAGCTAGTATGCCCTACCGGTCCTTCAATGGCAACGGCGTCTGACGCTTTTTCTGTATGCCGAGTATGGCCCGTCTGCCGGCCGGCGTGACACATATTGTTTCAATAAAAAGTTTTTCTTTTGTTTTTGTTCCACGGCCAACGATCAGCCCACGCGCTATAAGGCGTTCAACACTTCTTGTCACGATAGTCTGTTGATATCGTTCATCAGCAAGCGACGCTTGAAAGAGTTGATGAGCTATGGCACGTCGAGAACAACATCCTCCCCGATCAACGCACGCCTCCAGAATAATTTGCTGCAGCCGGGAAAGCATAAATGTATCATTATTATGATGGGAAAATTTTTTCCTTAAATGCCCGTAGTCGCTCTGTGTCCAATTTCATACGAAGTACCTCCTCCGCTATTTCCCTCCCAAAAAAACGCTCGCTCACTACGATGTCCAAAAAATCATCAAAACTGACACGCGTAATCTCAATCTTTTCTCCGGGCTCAAGGAGTGGTTCCTTGATCTTCATGCAGTTTCGGGCCACAAAAAGGTGTATATCCCAATCTATCTTGTGCACCGGTGAGAATACCTTGAGTAATTCCCAGCTATCAGAGGTCATGCCGGTTTCCTCAAGCAGTTCGCGTCCCGCTCCTTCATCCGGCGTTTCATTAGGCTCCAACCGGCCGCCAAATAGCCCGATAAAATCAATCTTGGTGGGCTGGCTTTCGTTCGAGACAAGGATCTTGTCGCCCTCGGTCGCGATAACCTGAGTCGTATCCGGACGTTTCAGTACTTCAAACGTTGCCGTTGAACCATCAAACAATTTCTGCTCCCATTGGTAAACATCGAAAATCATTCCAGTAAACACTTTTTTCGCCTGAGCCGGGACCTTCATACTTAGTCCTCTTTCACGATTGTTATGTGAAGTTCCTCGAGCTGCTTATCCATGACCTCGCTCGGTGCATTGAGCATAACATCACGTCCGGCGCCGTCTTTCGGGAATGCGTAGATGTCACGGATCGACTCCCCATCCAGAAGCACCATCAGGATCCGATCAATACCCGGGGCGTTGCCGCCGTGCGGCGGAGCGCCAAACTCGAACGCCCGGATCATATGCCCAAAGCGCTTGTCCACTTCTTCTTTTGTGTACCCCGCTATCTCAAACGCCTTATACATAATCTCAGGGTGGTGGTTGCGGATCGCGCCGCTCGTCACCTCGAATCCGTTCAAAGTAAGGTCATACTGGTACGCCAAAATATCAAGCGGTTCTTTGCTCTCAAGCGCGGAAAGCCCGCCCTGCGGCATGGAGAACGGATTATGCGCAAAATCTATCCTACCTTCCTCAATCTCTGAATACGCATACATGGGAAAATCAGTAATCCACGCCCAGACCGCTTTGGTATTGTCTTTCAGCCCTAGCCTGTTGCCGCATTCGTTGCGCACCGCGCCCAATGATTCGCATACCGTTTGCCATGAATCCGCTCCAAAGAATACGATATCGCCTTTTTGAGCGCCCGCTGCATCAATAATCGCTTTTACTTCCTCGCCTTTCATGAATTTCAAAATCGGAGATTTGAGTTCGTCCGCGACCACGATATATGCGAGCCCTTTCGCGCCTTTTGCTTTTGCTATTTCTGTAAGTTCATCAATTTCTTTTCGCGAAAACTTCGCGCCGCCACCAACGTTCAATGCATGCACCACGCCGCCGTCTGCGATCGCCTTTTCAAATACCCCAAACCCACTCTTGGCAACCAAGTCGCTGATAGGCTTGATTTCAAGATCAAAGCGAAGATCCGGCTTGTCAGTACCATATTTTTCCATTGCTTCTTTGTATGGGATCTGAAAAAATCTGCCGTCGGTAGTTAGCTTGTCGATCTTCTTTTCAGACAATTTCTCAGTCAACTCGATCATGATCGGTTCCATCATTTTGAAAATATCATCCTGCTCCACAAAACTCATTTCCATATCCAGCTGATAGAACTCGCCAAAATGCCGGTCAGCTCTTGGGTCTTCATCGCGAAAACAGGGCGCGATCTGAAAATATTTATCCAATCCGCCAACCATCAAAAGCTGCTTGAACTGCTGCGGCGCTTGTGGCAGGGCATAGAACTTTCCCGGATACAGGCGTGACGGCACGAGCCAATCGCGCGCTCCTTCTGGCGAAGAGTTCGCAAGGATGGGGGTCTGTACTTCCACAAACCCTTGCTTATGAAAATACGCGCGAATGAGCTGCATCATTTCATCACGCTTTGCGAGCATGTTTTGCAATTTTGGTCTGCGCAAATCAATAAAGCGATATTGCAAACGCAGGTTCTCATTCACTTCGCCGAGTTTACCTGACCGCCCATCTGGAGGGTCCAGCTCAAACGGCGGGGTCTTTGATTCATTCAGCACCTCGATCCCCTGTCCGTCTATCTCAATCTCGCCGGTTGGAAGCTTTTGATTGATCATGTCTGCGGGCCGAGCGGTCACCGTGCCGGTGATTTTCACCACAAATTCACTGCGAACCGTATCCGCAATCTTCATGGCATCTTTTGAGCGATCCGGATCAAATGCCACTTGCGTGACACCATAGCGGTCGCGCAAATCAATAAAAATAACGCCGCCATGATCACGACGCGAGTGCACCCAGCCGGCAATAGTCACCTGTTTGCCAACGTCCTCCGCGCGCAATTCTCCGCATGTATGTGTTCTTAACATAGAATGATGAAAATATGGATATGGACCGATGATTAAGCAAAATTCAGCCCTCCATAACCATTATACTATAGTAATTTCAAAGCAAAAAAGCAAGGATAAACCTTGCTTTTTTGCTTTTCAGATAAAAATATTACATCCCCTTATTCGCTTCATCCCCGCCCAACTTTCCAAACGCGCGCAAAATCTCGAGCGGTACGGCGAAGACCACAGTATTAGACTGGTCTGAACTCATGTCATTGATGGACTGCAACGTGCGCAAGTGGAGCGCCCCGGGCGCTTCGGAAAGCATGCGCGCGGCCTTTGCCATATTCTCGGCTGCTGCAACTTCTCCTTCCGCTTTGATGATGACGGCGCGTTTCTCGCGTTCCGCTTCTGCCTGTTTTGCGATGGTGCGTTCCATGTCTCCGGGAAGGCTGACGTCCTTCAACTCCACATTATCAACTTTGATGCCCCAGTTGTCTGTTGCGACATCGACAATCTCTTTGATCTTGTTTGAAGTCTTTTCACGTTCCGCAAGCAGTTCATCAAGAGAAATTTCACCCACAATATTGCGCATGGTGGTCTGCGCAAGCTGACTGACCGCATACAAAAAGTTCTCAACTTCAATCACTGCTTTGTCCGCGTGCGAGACATGATAATAGATAACCGCATTCACGGTCACGGAAATGTTGTCCCGGGTGATGGCTTTCTGGTCCGGCACATCAACCGCTTTGACGCGCATGTCCACTTTGGTCATGGACTGAAACACCGGAATGATCAAACGCCAACCCGGCTCCACCACCGCACTAAAACGCCCAAGCGTAAACTTGACCCCGCGCTGAAACTGGTTGATCTGTTTCAGAAATGAAATCAGACCAACAACGATGATAACGAGAAGCACTATTCCTGGTCCCATATGAGCATTGCTTAAAAATATGTCTCAACCCTAGCACAATTTGAACTAAATACAAGAGAGCACGAATAAAAAAACGGCAAAAATACGCAAACAAAACCAAAACATGTCAATTGTTGCAACAAAAAAAGGCCCTGTATGCATTGTTACATACAGGGCTTTGATGGCGAAGGATCAGATTGCTTTTCTCCTTCACCATCCGAACGTTTCGTGCCTGTTTCTTTGCCAAGTTTTACGTTCCGGCGGACAAAAACGGTGTGCAATCTCAATCTTCGCCAGCCGCCTAAAACTTTCAGGGCACGCGTTTGTAAAGAGCACTTTTTCTTTGTTTTTGCGTGTCGAAAAACCGGCCTTTCAGAGGGGGCCGGTGTATGCTTTCTTTCTTTGGGTTTCTCGCTTCTCGCAACCTCTTCCTATTATAAAGAATAAAAAAAACCTGTCAAGCTGCGGATTTCAGGTTATGCCAATACGGTGCTTTTTAAGATCTCTGCGCAGCTTTTTCCAGTCAGGAACCGTTTCTGCGACCAACTGCCAAAATGCACGAGAATGGTTCAGCTCTTTTAGGTGACACAGCTCGTGCGCGACCACATATTCAGCAAGATGTTCCGGCAGAAACGCGATCTGATAATTAAAACTCAGCGTGCCGCCAGACGAACAGCTTCCCCAGCATGTTTTCTGATTGCGGACGGTAATTGTTTTGAACGGAAACGCATAATGCCTATTGCACACTAAGACCAATTCTTTGATATGTCGTGTTGCTGCTCTTTTATGAGTTAGGTAGTGCGTCTGTGAGCCCGGATCTGTTTCTTTTTTTGGCGGTGACTCTGTCACGCGCTTTTTTATCCAATCAATGTGCTCCCACACAAAACGCTCCATGGCGCGATAGGTTTCGTAGTACGGCGCGGTCACCACTACTCTGCCATCCTGGTACACATTGATGCGAAATGAACGCGAGCGGCGCACCTTTTTAAATGTTGCCTGAATGCCTGTTTTGGCGAGAGCGACTGTTTTGTACATGCTAAATCGAAAATTCAGTATACACCGGATAATGATCAGTCAGTGCCTCGTTCATAACATATGACTTAACATGCGAAACTCCGCGATAGAGAACATGATCATACCAACGGCCTTTAGGGGTAGTCGGCAAGCTGAGAATAACCTCGTTCAGGCCGCTATCGAACAATGGTGTCAAAAATGGCTTGATTGAGGGTTCGTTGTAGTTAAAATCAGCCTGCAGAATATATGACCCGTGCGACTGATCAAGTTTATGAACCATATCTTTCCGCACTGCAGATGCTTCACCCCCTAAAGCATCAACTCCAAACTTCCGGAAAGGGACGCTATGCAAGGTCTGAACCATTATTTCACGATCCTCGATCTTAAGAAGGCATGATGTCAGCCCTTTGTCATGCGAGATCCAGTGCTCGCCATCCGGACGATCAATCTCAAATTTAGGATTGACGAACAGGCTAAAGTCATGGCTCACTATTGGGAAACGCGAGATCACTGCCTGTCCGAGTCGCTGACCTTTTTCTATGTGCGATGCATCATACGAATCATATGCAACATATTTCAAACCACATTCATCAGTAATATACTCCGCTTGGTTTTGTACATCATTGCCGTGCACCTCCTGCAACGTAACGATATCCGGTCCCATATCCGCAATTGTACGCACTACGTAATGCAGGCCGTCGTTCACATAACTGCCTTCAGAAACTTTATCCGAATCCGCCTCACGAATTTTCGCGCCTCCTATGTTCCACTGTAGTGTTCTAACAATCATACGTTATATAAACGCAGCCACAATCATGAGTATGCCGAATATGGCGACAAAATATCCAAACTGTACCGCGCGGGCAAGCCTCAAGAGTATGCCGATACTCAACAACCCGAACGCGAATGACACAACAACCGCTATGAGTGATTCAATCGAAAAAGTCACGGATCGCAGTCCAAGGAGTATATTACCCGCGAGCACAATAGGAAGACTCATGAGAAAACTGATCCGCAGCGCCTCGTCGTCGCGGTAACCACGCAAAAGCAAAGCGGAAACGGTCAATCCGGAACGAGACAATCCCGGAAGAGCGGCAAAACCCTGAACAATCCCAAGCAATATGCTATTCCGCCCTCCAAATGATGCGACCGTTCTGTCGTCGTCGGGCCTAACGCGCAACTGCAAAACTCCGGTTATTAGAAGAAGAACGCCGATGCCTCCCGTCACCAAGGTGGTAGCATGCGCAAACGAACCCTCGACGTCGCCGAGAAGCGCTAAAAGTCCCGCGCCTATGGAACCGCTTATCACGGTCGCAATAAGCAAAAAACGAAATAAACTCTTATCACGCTCATCGGCATGCTTGTAGTGCGTGAGTGTTTTCAAAAGCGCAAAGACATCCTTCCGAAAGTACACCAATGCCGCGAAAAAAGTTCCGAGATGCAGGAAAACGGCTACGCCAATGGCGTGACTCACTGACTGTTCGCCGAAAAAATGGGTCTGCACCAACACCAACGCTCCTTCAGAACTGATCGGGATCCATTCGGCAATACCCTGAACAATACCTAATACAAATGATTCTATCATGCTACTCCTTCCTTACGCTGAGCGATGAACACATGCTTAGCGAGCTCAATGGCAATAATAATCCAAAAGCAAACGACCATGATCAACGCCCAATCAATGACGCCCAGCGGGACGGTACGCAATACGTTTTGAAAAAACGGCACATACACGCCAAGCAGCTGGATCACAAATCCGCCGGAAACAGCCGCAATCAGCCAGCGATTGACGAACACCTTTGTCTCAAATATGGAATGACGCACGCTCCTCACGGAAAAAACATAAAGGAGCGATTCAACACCTACTGCTGTAAAAGCAACGGTTCGTGCTCGGTCAACATCATCAGTCGTCTTCCATATCAAATAAAAAAGGCCAAGCGTGACAGCGGATGTCAGTATACTAATGAAACATATCAAGAAGCGCCGTTCAAAATCAAGTATTGATGCTGCTCTATTCTGTGGAGGCTCGTTCATCACCTCAGATTCTTCCGGCTCCTGCGTCAGAGCAAGATCTGGCAACCCGTCCGTCACCAGATTGATCCACAATATCTGCGCGGCAAGAATCGGCAATGGCCACCCAAGAAGCAAGCTGACAACAATGAGCAGCATTTCGGTAAAGCTGTTCGCCAATAGATAGAGGATGACTTTTCTGATGTTATCATATATGACGCGCCCCTGCCGAACTGCCGCGACGATCGTTGAAAAATTGTCATCCAAAAGTACAAGGTCTGCGGTCTCTTTGGCCACGTCCGTACCTGATCCGATTGCCACACCAATATCAGCCTTCTGCAAAGCAGGCGCGTCATTAACGCCGTCTCCAGTCATGGCCACAACATCGCCGTTAGCCTGCAATGCGTTAACGATCCGAAGCTTATCCTCTGGAGTTGCGCGCGAAAATACTTTTACCTTTTTCACCACCTTCTCAAGCTTACGATCTGAAAGTGCAGCAAGATCACCGCCGTCTATTATTTCATTAGGTGCGGGCGTGAGTCCAAGCTCGCGCGCGATAGTCATTGCCGTGAACTTATTATCACCAGTGATCATGATTGTACGCACGCCGGACCGTTTTGTGGCATCAAGCACATCTGATACATGCTCTCTCAGCGGATCTTTCAACCCCCAAAAACCCACAAATATCATTTCGCTGTTGTAGTCAGGAAGCTCATCAAATGTTTTCCGGTTGGCAGGCACAGGTTTATATGCGCCGGCAAGTACCCGCAGACCCTGTCGCGAGATCTTTTCATACTGCGCTATCAGCTCCTTTCTCTTCGCGGTGTCGATCTTCCGTACCGCTCTGCCGGATTGATACCGCTCGACGGAGGCCAAGACCTTCTCGGGCGCGCCTTTCATATACACCACATTCTGTTTTGCGGTCCAGCTATGGAGCGTCATCATGAATTTCTTCTGCGAGTCGAATGGTATCTCATCAAGCCGCGGACGATCTTGTTCGGCATCTTTTTCATCAAAGCCGGATTCAAGCCCTGATATCAAAAGCGCCTTTTCGGTTGAGGAGCCGATGATCACCTCCGGAATGAGCGCATCCTTTGATGCGTCATCCGCTTCTTCTTCAGCGCCAATGACCGCGTTGTTGCAGTTTATCGCTATCTTATGCAGATGGCGAAGTTCCCATTGGCCATGAGCGACATCTTTTTCGTTGCTGTCTTTTTTCTCACTGCTTTCGCTATCATGATGATCGCTCAAAAGTCGTACAACGCGCATTTCCCCCAAAGTCAGCGTGCCGGTTTTATCCACACAGATGACACTTGTGGAACCCAATGTTTCCGCAGCAACCAGCTTTCTGACCAACGACCCTTCTTTTAATATTCGCTGCATGCCCGAAACCAGGACAATGGTCACGACAATAATCAGGCTCTCCGGAATCGCGGCAACCGCAACAGCAACGCCCGTAACAAACATCTCTCTGAATGAGTATCCGGAGTATACGCCCAAAGATATGACACAGAGCGATAGAAACAACACAAGAACCCCCAGTTTCCTGCTGAATCGATCCAGCTTCATCTGCAAAGGCGTGCGCGGTATCTTCACCTCCCGCACCATCTCGGCGATCTTCCCGATTTCAGTATGGATGCCGGTTGCGGTAACAAAAAACTTTCCCCTTCCCTCGGTCACAATAGTGCCGCTGAACACCATATTCTGCTGATCAGCCAGCGTGAGTTCTCCTTCAAGCGTATGAATCGATTTGTGACAAGGCTCGCTTTCGCCGGTTAAAACGGCTTCGTTTATCTTCAAGTGTTCATCTTCAAACAATCGGCCGTCAGCGGGCACCTTCAGTCCGGGCATCAACACCACTATGTCGCCAGGAACCACCACGCGTGATTCCACTTCGCGCTCCTTGCCGTCACGAATTATCCAAACCCTCTGTGTGATGACTTTTTTGAGAGATCCTAATGCGGTTTCCGCTTTATACTCCTGCACGAATCCCACAATGACATTAAAAAGAACCGCGGCGAGAATAATATAGCTATCAATGACATTGTGCAGCAAAAAACTGATCACTGCCGCTATGATCAAAATATAGGTAAGTGAATTCTTGAACTGACGCACAATCAAAACAATGACCTTTGTCGCTGGTTCGCCTGGCAATACGTTGCCGCCGCGCTCTTTCAGTCGCGATTCAGCAACCTTCTGGCTAAGCCCTTTTTTGGTCACATCAAGTTTTTTTGCGACCTCTGCGAGCGTCAGGTTGTACCACTCTTTTCGAGACAAAGGGCCTGCTGATTTTTTTATGCCGTCAATTTTTTTTGATGGTTTATTCGGCATTCTTTTTGTTTTTATCTATCCCAAAAATTCTTTAATTCGTAGCCTGATCTTCTCGACCACCTCAATAGGAATCGAAAAATTATGATCGGTTTTATAATGACGGCCGTACAATGCGTCCTCAAAAACAGTACCTTCAAACTTCCTTGGTGAGGCGTATCGTGGAACAATGTGTCCATGTACGTGCCGTATCTCATTTCCTAAAAATGCGTAATTCAGCCAATCCGGAGAAAAAGACTTTTGTATGGCCTTTTTGAGTTCAGTCAAAATGATAAAAAGTTCGCCTTGCTCTTCTGAAGTGATGTCAGCAAAATCTAATGCATTCTCCCAATTGCACCATACAATAGAGCGACCAAGGTACCCCTGATTCTGATGGAGGAAAACCGACCAGTGGTGATAATCCTTGATCTTATATTTTGAAAACTCCTCCATAGAGTATGAATGGTGCGCCCAGAGGGATTTGAACCCCCGACCGTCTCCTTAAAAGGGAGCTGCTCTACCAGCTGAGCTATAGGCGC
>Ga0066639_10003554_pt1 | contig 13485 bp, 12 predicted proteins | sample CryGeyCG2114_010_2_FD_59504 | JGI IMG/M metagenome (GOLD analysis project Ga0066639, IMG submission 59504) | Groundwater microbial communities from aquifer - Crystal Geyser CG10_big_fil_rev_8/21/14_0.10 | ecosystem: Environmental > Aquatic > Deep subsurface > Groundwater | place: USA: Utah...
GCACTGTATTTAATGATTTTGTGCAAAGAGGTATGCAAAAAATTAAAATATCAGCAACGACTCGAGAGTGCCTTTCTTCACTTGCATTGTCAATTCCACTTTACGTAAATACTGCCACGCCAAAAGAGAATGCTCTGCAAAGCATCCGTCTCCTTGGTATAGAAGCATATTTTAAAGATATTCTCGGCCGTCCGAAAACAAAGGTAGAAAATCTTCAGGCAATCATCAACACAGAGCACATTGCTTCACATGAGCTTCTCTTTATCGACGACCAAAAAAGTGGATGGACAGCCGCTCAAGAAACGGGAGTGCGCTTTGTCGGCATCACCACCAAACGCAACACCGCATGGAACGCCGGAACGCCGTTTCCGCTCATTCGCAGTATTGCCGAACTAAAAAATGTTATTTCATAAAACGCCCGATCGGGCGTTTTATGATCAGTGTTTTTTAGCGTGTGCCGCCCTCCTGTCCGAAATGATATGTGAGCCGAATCGATTGGCGTAGATGTGCGTAAATTCAGCGCCGATAAAGAATATCTGCGTTGAATAATACACCCACAAAAGCAGCACAAGCAACGATCCTACTGCGCCGTACACGGAGACGATAGCGCTCCTCTGAAGATATAGGCCAATAACGATATTGCCGAGGGTCAATAAAAAAGCGGTAACCACCGAACCAACCGCCACATCGCTCCATGCTATCTTTGCCGCTGGCAGAACTTTGTATATAACCGCAAGCAGCGCAACAAGCACCACAAATACAATAATCCCATTAAGGAATTGCCACATTATCGCAAAACCGACAGACCCTCCCAATACCGGCGCCAGAGCGACCAGGCTTGTACCGCCCGCGATCAGCACCACAAGGAGCATGCCCGCGACAAAAACGAATAATAAGGATCGCAGGCGATCTCTGATAATACCATGAACAATTCCCCTATCCTTGCCCTGCACATCCCACATGGTATTCAACGCGCCGCGTAGATGGTGGAATATATTTGACGCGCCATACAGAAGAAAAAACAATCCAAGAATAGCAGCGCGGGCATTGGCCGTCGGACGTGCCGCATTCTGTATCACTCTTTGGATAAACAGCGCAGGCGCTTCTCCGATCGATCCTTTGAGCAGTTGAACAATCTGGCCTTCAGCCGCGGAATTGCCATAAATCCGGCTCGCAATCGCGAGCACAACAATGATAAGCGGGACAATAGAGAATGTCGCATAAAACGCGATCGCGGCGCCGATGCGCGATGCCTCGTCCCGATGCCATGCCAGAACGGCATCGCGCGCTATTAAAACTGTTTTACGAAAAAGCATACTTGCGGCGTGCGCCGCTGTGGATTAGTATAAACGCACTGTTTCTATTGTACTGAAAATAACCATTTGAGACAATGAGCGTCCATCTTTCAACCCCTGTAAAGAATCTAACCCGTGTCGGCTCTGTGACCGCGTCACGGCTGTCAAACATTGGCATTGTTTCGGTCAAGGACCTCCTTGAACACTACCCATTCCGATTTGAGGATTATTCAGTCGTGACACCAATAGCATCGCTCACGAGCGGACAAAAGGCGTGCATTCGCGGAATAGTGACATATGTGAAAGAGATTAAGACGCCGCGCAAGGGCATGCGCCTGACCGAAGCAGTAATTGACGACGAAAGCGGATCACTGAGAATAGTGTGGTTCAATCAGCCATATCTTGCCCAGACAATACGCGAAGGAACGGCATTATCCTGCGCGGGCGCCGTAGCGCACGATTTTGAGGGACTTCTCATGAAAAATCCAGTCCATGAACCGGCCGAAGACGCGGTACACACCGGAAGACTTGTGCCAATATATCCAACTACGCACAATATCACCCAAAAGCAAATCCGTTTTTTGGTAAGCCAAGCGCTTGAAGCCGCTCAGGAATATCAGGATCCACTCCCCGAATTGATCATAAAAGAGCACAATTTCCCGACAAAAACGGAATCGATCAAGGCGATACACGAGCCAACAACGAAAAAGGAATACGATCGCGCGGTGCGGCGACTTAAATTCGAAGAACTCTTTGTGCTCCAGCTTGCCTCAGGGCGAGCCCGCGCCGCAGTGCGTTCTCACTGTGCGCCGCCAATATCGTTCGACCAAGCGAGAACAAAAGAACTTGTCGCCTCTCTTCCGTTCTCTTTAACAGACGATCAAAGGCGGGTCGCGTGGCAGATTCTGCAGGACATCGAGCAGGCGACCCCGATGACTCGCCTCCTTCAGGGCGACGTCGGAAGCGGAAAAACCGTCGTTGCCGCAATAGCGGCGCACGCCGCGTCACGAGCAGGACACCAAACCGTTATCATGGCGCCAACCGAAATCCTTGCCTTTCAGCATTACAAAACCATGATGTCAGTGCTTCCCGGAGAAGCAGTGGGCCTGCTGACGGGTTCTCGCGCTGAATCAACTCTTGGAGGCGATGCATCAAAAAAAGAGTTAAAAAAAATGATTGAGGATGGTTCTATTACAATACTAATAGGCACCCACGCGGTCATTCAAAAAGATGCCTCATTCAAATCACCTGCCTTGGTTGTTGTTGATGAACAGCATCGCTTCGGCGTCGAACAGCGGAAAAAATTGGTTAGCAGGTCATCAAGCGGAACAGTCCCGCATCTGCTTTCCATGACAGCGACGCCGATCCCCCGTTCGCTCGCCTTAACCGTGTATGGCGATCTCGACATCAGCACCATCCGTACGATGCCAAAAAACAGGAAGCCGATCATAACCCGCCTTCTGCCGCACAACAAGCGTTCCGAAGCGTATGCGTTCATAAACAAACACATAGAGAACGGTCGGCAAGTTTTTGTGGTGTGCCCGCTCATAGAGGAAAGCGACGCGCTCGGCGTCAGAGCCGCAACACACGAATATGAAGCCTTGCAAAAAAGCATATTTTCCAACCGTACCATAGGCCTCCTGCATGGAAAACTTTCAAGTGATGAAAAAAAACGTATCATGGACGACTTCGCGCGCGGCGCAATTGACATACTGGTCACAACATCAGTGATTGAGGTTGGAGTTGATGTCCCGAACGCAAGCATTATGCTCATCGAGGGATCGGAACGGTTTGGACTTTCACAGTTGCATCAATTCAGGGGCAGAGTCGGACGCGGAGAGCATCAGTCATATTGTTTTATTGCTCATGGAGGCGGACAAGAAGCCGCAGCCCGTCTTTCGCAATTCACGCGAGCAAAAGACGGTTTCGAAATAGCAGAGCTTGACCTTGCATTAAGAGGACCCGGAAACATGTGCGGCACCGAACAATCAGGCTATACCGAACTTCGAATGGCGAGCATGTATGATATAGAGCTTGTGTCTCTGGCACGAGAAGAAGCAAAAAAAATGACAGAAAACAGCAAATCACTTGACCACCATCCCCTTCTTAACAATGCAGTTCTTCGCCTTGAGCAACGCATTCACTTTGAGTAACATTGACAAAAAGCAAAAAAACTGCTTATATCATATTAAGATGCTCATTGATAAGACTGGGTTTAGCGAGATAGTTCATTCGCTGAATGGCACGCGGGTTGGTAGGGCTTTGGTGGCGCAAAGCCCGGCTCCCCTGGCCCAACTGCCCGGGCGACGTAGTGTCGCCCGCCAGTTCCTTTTGTGTATAAATTCATTTTTGATATTATATAGATGTACACATTCTGCCGCCGTGGGGTCGACATAAAAAAGGAGGTGAAAAAATCACCACACCCCACAAAATCAGTCCTGTAAAATTACAGGGGGAGCGTAGTACTTTAACAGGGGAGTTAGCATGTCATCAATCGCGGAAAAACCGGCAATAAGAGAACTGCGGGTTCTGCAGCACACAATATCAGATGCACATCATACACGGGTGTCTCGCACCAACCCTGTGTATGCAGCAGTCATCAGTTCGATGACAAAATTCAAAAAACCAATCCTTGTCGAGATTCAGGGCGCGGAAGAAACCGTCAAAGTTGTTGGCATCAGCAACAACGGACACGGAAAGATTATCCTCTGCGCCGCGTGGGACAAGGGAGACCCGCTTCCTCTGCCGGCCAAGCGCCTTCAGAATCAAAAAATGTGGGAAGAGTGGACAGGCGAAAAAGTCTGATCACTCAAACCCCACCCAAAGGAATGCGGCAGCACACTGTGTTGCCGCTTTTTTTATCGCGCGCCGATCTTGGTTAGCGCGTCCGAGATGGTTCGTATCGAAACAGCATCGCTCTCTTTCGTCTGCGCGCTGTGTGGAACGAGAAAAGAAGTGAATCCAAGCCGCCGCGCTTCCGCAATTCGTTCGTCGATGTGGGCGCAGTTGCGGATCTCGCCGCCAAGCCCCACCTCGCCAAGGATCATAGTGTGCCTGTCAATCGATTGACTGCCGAGCGATGATGCGACCGCAAGCGCGACCGCGAGGTCAAGAGCCGGATCCTTTGATTTGAGTCCCCCAACAATGTTGATGAACACATCCTGATCATCAAGCTTCATGCCAACCCGTCTCGAAAGTACGGCAAGCAGCACTTCCAGGCGATTCGCGTCAAATCCGGATACCGTACGTTTCGGATATCCGTATGCGGTCTTGTGGGTTAGGGCCTGTATCTCAACCAGAAACGGTCTATTCCCTTCCATAATCGCACTAACCGCGGATCCGGGAGAAGACGCGTGTTCGTCCAAAAAAAGCGCTGAGGGATTTTCCACTTCAACAAGTCCGGTCGATGCCATTTCAAAAACTCCTACATAGTTGGTCGGGCCAAAGCGATTTTTTATACCCCGCAACAAACGGTGCTGGTGGAATCGGTCGCCCTCAAGCTGAAGCACCACATCCACCATGTGCTCCAAAAGCCGAGGACCTGCCACAGAGCCTTCTTTGGTCACATGCCCGATCAGAACGATCGGTATGCCGCTCTCTTTCGCAAACTGCAAAAGCGCACCCGTGATAGTACGAACCTGTGTTGCATTTCCAGGTTCCTGCTCGACTCGCTCATCAAACGCGGTCTGCACGGAATCAACAATGATAAGTTGGGGCTTCTCTTTTAATGCGGAATTTTTTATAGAACCGAGCGACGCGCGGGATAAGAATAGAAAAGCCTTATCATCCAGAGCAAGGCGCTTGATCCGAGAGTGCACCTGCTGCGGAGATTCCTCGCCGCACACATAGAGAGCGCTGCCCCCGTTCTTCAGCATGCCGCTCGCAAGCTGGAGTATGAGTGTTGATTTGCCGATACCCGGCTCGCCAGCAAGCAAGGTAAGCGACCCTTCGACAAGCCCGCCACCCAAAACGCTATCAATCTCTCGAACACCAACGCCAAAACGGCGCATGGGCTTTATTGCCTCGCCTTCTGCGCGGATTGCCTGGGCGGCCGCGCCCTCGCCACCGCCGCTTTCAGCCTTGCGTATGGTTCCCCAGGCGTTGCATTCACCGCACTGCCCTTGCCACTTTGAGTATTGGGCATCACAGTGGCTGCATACATATAGTTCATCGTGCGTCATAGATAGTATCTTATTATGACGCTCCCGAGCAACATGGTCAACCACCTCCTATTATTGGCCTGTCTGAAGCTGAATAACCCGCTCTAACGTTTCATAAGTCACCGGTCCCGCGAACGCGTAATCACCAACAACATAAGAAGGGGTAATATCAACGCCAAGCGCTTGTCCCTCCAAAAAATCACGCTCAACGATCGGATCTATCTCTCCTGAAGAAAAACATGAGGAGAACTGATCAACATTGATCCCTATATCGAGCGCCCCCTGTTCATAGCTTATGCTTCCCAGGCTTGTTTGGTGATCAAAAAGCCAGTCATGGTATTCCCAAAAGGCCCCCTGACTGCCGGCGCACCGTGCCGCAATAGCGGCGTGTTTTGATTCTGGGGACACAAACGGAAAATCCTTCCACGCATGAGCGACACTATCCCCATATGCCGCGTAAATTTGAGCGATAACTTCCTGATTCGCTTTACACGCCGCGCAGAAAAAATCTCCGAATTCATACAGCACCAACCGAGTGCTTGCCTCTCCTTCAATCGGCGTTTCAGCATACAGCTTGGGGCGCGTGATCCCCTCGTACGGATTGCCGTCCTGCTGCGCGGACTGTTTCAAAGTGTCAATAGTAAGATACCCGATAATCACTATGCCAAAAACAATGAGAAGGGCCGCGCCAATGGTGTGTCGTGATGCCATAATGATTATCGCAACTGAATGCGATTAATAGTGCCGCTTGCTGCGTCTGTAAAATACAACTCTCCGCCATCATTAGAAATGGCAAGTTGGTCTATGGTGAATGATCGGGTGTTCTCCGTTTCAGGAATGGCGATCAGTGACGTGACATTGTGTTCAAGATCTATCTTATATATGGTATCCGGCACACCGTCCGCGAGTTCAGGGAATATGCCGCTGCCATGCTGGAGTTCCTGCGGAACAGCGCAGTACACGGTTTTTTCAGAAGCAAAAACACACTTATCAGGCCATGTGCCAATCCGCAGCGAATGGTTGTTGGAACCGATCGAATCACCCTGCGCACCGGCTACGTAAAGCGTTGGCTTATAATCGGTTGCCTCGCTATAGACGCTATACAAGACCTGTTCTCCTTTCGGGGACCACCTTCCTTCAAACCCAAGCCCGTTCGTCTGAAGCGACAAAAAATTCTCCCCGTGAAAACCGATAAAAAATACTTCCTCGCCGGTTGATGATGTTGACTCTCTAAAAGTCGCGACAACTTGATTGTTCGGAGACCAGTCAACGTGTACATTGATTGCTTCATCCCCCACTGGCTGAATAAGACGCTGACCTTGTCCGTTCGACTGAGAGGCAACAACCCAGCGGTCGTCATACGTAGAACCGAGATACTCATACGCAATGTTGTTTTCATCAGGCGCGAACGAGAATTCGTGCGCCGCTTTTGGCAATGTAGCGCGCGCTCCGGAATTAAAATCATACACGATATTAGAGCCATCCGGGAATTCCAGAACTGCCTTGTTTCCGCTCGGAGACCATGTGACCCCGTTGACGGAAGGAAATTGTTCCGAAGAAAGCGTGATCGCTTCTCCCCCATCCTTCGGAATGCGATAAAAACGACCGTCTTGATCGTTGTAGAATCGAAAACCGCTGTCAGAAAGCGTATTGAACGAAGCGCGGGAATTGTATACCACTTGGGCTCGAGTCCTGCCTCCTGCGGCAACCTCGTCAACGCCGCGAGTCTCGCCTGTGGTCTCAGGTTCCGGAACAAGCGTTGAAGACCCCCCTGTCGTATTGTCGATAACACGGCCCGATGGGCCAAGGTCCACATCCGGCAACCCGCCAACCGGCAAAGGCGCCTCGACCCCGGGAATGACCGGCGTGCCCGGCGCCCGGAAAAACACGGCCCAAAGCGCCCATCCGAGAAGGACAACAACAATAACGAAAATGAGCGTGTATAATCCTAATTTAAGCCTGTCTGACATACCGATTAATCGTAATCCTTAAAGTTATTACTGATGGTCAAATTGCAGGTATAGCCTTGTTGCAGATCGTTGAATCTGAACAATCCGACTTGAATAGCGTCCTTGCTGAAATCGATCCTAGAGAACTCAAATTTCTGCTGAAATGTGAGAGGCGTGCCGTCCGGCGCTGCTCCGTCATTCACAAGCGGCGTGACGCAATTACGCCCTACGGCGTATACATTGTCCTCGTTGCCGAGGCCGTCGTTCACCTCAACTTTCATGACAAACCCATTAAGACCGGTCAAAGGCTTTTTGCCAGCTGCTATATTTTTCTCCTTGTCTGTCTGAAGGCCACAGACCTCTATTGCGGCATCGTACAACGACGCATAGTGCGCCCCGGGGTTTGGCGACACTTCCTGCTTGGTGAACCGGTAAAAACGAGTGCCGCTTGTATCGAGATGCTGGCTCAACTTGCCATAAAGCCTGCCGTGGCACACCGGATACAAGTCAAGATTATCAACATCTCTGCCATCAAGAACGCCATCCCATGAGATTTCTCCTTCAAGATAATACGAACGGCATCCCGAGATTGAGCATGTTTCTCCCTTGGTCGTGCACGCGTACCCTTGGCATTGCCCGACCACTTTTTCCAAATCGTTTTGTTTAAAAATTGAATACCAATTATTGCAGGCCGTTTCAGTGAGGCTTACCGGCTCCGGAAGCGGACTGCCGGCCGGCTGTTTTGCGGTTGATTGCGCGACAAACTCAGCATCAGCGTTCGCAAGCCATTCGCTTGTCTGCTGATCGGTAAACTTGGTCGACTTTTTTCCAAGCAGTGTCGCGAGCATGCGCGGCGAGTCGCATCGCGTGTCATTAATATCAAGCGAAATGCTTCGAACCGGGTCGACTTTAGGCAGCCGGAGCGCGACCAGGCGCGGGGTAATGGCGTTGAGAATGATATAAGCGAGCAGCGCCAGCATAAGCCCAATACCCGCATTGAAAATGCGCTTCTTGGCCGCGCCGGTCTTATCGCTTGATCCGCCCGAGGTCATCCACTGGTATCCCGCAATAATGATCATAATCACTGCAAACGTGCCGGCCAACCCGATGCCAAGACGATAAATACCTTCTATATAATCACTCAGATTATCAACGACGCCGTTCTTTGTTTTAACGAACGGCAGCGGAACCTGCAGCTTAACGTCGATTCCCTCGGCAGCTGACCCTGACTGCTTCTGCGTTTGCGTGGATGTGCCAGCAGTAGAACTGTCCGGAGCAGCGGCGCCTTGATCCTGCGCAAAAACAGAAATCGGCGCCATGAGCGCAAAAACACATGCAAGCGACAGAAAAATTTTTTTACCTAGTATCATATTATAATCCCAAAAATGAAAGTATGTCATTGGCGTATCCATACAGGTACACCATAATCACAATAACAGTAACAACGAGAATCAACAAGAAAATATTACCTAATGCCGTCAGTGCCTTTTCCCAGAAGGCGAACGGATATTCTTTATTCCATATGGAGTAAATCCACTCAACATCAGCGATGAGAAGGGTAATAATCAATCCGACGAATGTTATGCCACTGCCTATCTTCGCTATCTTGAGCCCGTTGCGAAGCTGTTTATACCGCTTTACCGCTGAACCAACGCTTGCCGCCGAATGAAACCGTTTATACATGGCTCTGCGGCGGCGAGAAAGCTGATTAAGCCGTTCGGCAACTCTGCCCTGTGCCTGTTTGGAGTTAAGATTCTCCTGTTCACCGCCGCCGGCCGATAGGCTTGTGGCAGACCCCATCAGGCGTTCGTCAAGACTGCTGTCCGGTTCTTGGGTGAGCTTCATAGCGTCGCCTCTCGTATTGCGCTGCGCCCTTTGCCGTGACGCTTCCAGCTCCTGGGCTGTAGCCCGCTCCTGTCCCGGCGCCACGTCACGCGAAGCGAGATGCTCGTTGACACGCTCAGAGGGTTGCGGAGCGAACCGCTGCGCCCGTTCCTCGCGCAATGCCTCACGCGCCAATAGCTCTTCTTCAAAAGAACTCGTATCAAGAGACTCGCGAAGCGATTCTGGATCGTTTGGTCCACTCCCTTGGGGGGCGCGGCGCGCGGCGCTGCCTGTTGATTGTACGCCAACAGCCATAATGATCAATTCAAACGATCACCCCACAAAATAGAATCAACAAGCCATGACCCTTCCTGTGTTTGCTTCAATACAACGGTAACATACTGCAGGTACTCCTCCGACTTTGAGGAGAACTGTTCGCTTCGCAGCGCCGTAACTGTCAGCTCCGCTCGTCGGTTTGGAAGAGAAAAATCAACAACCGACACATCGCCTGCCTGCGTTTCGATAGAGAATGAACTGTCAGAGGGCGCGTTGCTTTCTGTGAATGAACCAATTGCATCCCACATTTCGCTTGTCATGTACCCCCTTAGGTCGCGAGCGTATGTCGAGCGTGTATCAGAGGAGTATGTACCAAATCGCTCGACAAAGAATTGAGCGAGTTCTTTTGCCTCAACAAGCAACAGCGACTCCTGCTCTTGCGTGCCGGGGGCCGCGTCGATGGCAGCAGCAAATTCATCCTTGTTGCTTGTGTCGAATGTGGACCCTTCCGGGCCATTGCGCCGGTCGATATTCTCAAGCAGAGCCGTTTCTTCCGGCGTCGCCACGTCCTGAGATACTGATGTCTCAGCCTGTTGCGGCACAGAAGAAGTTCGGTCAAAAACACCAAACAAGAACAATAAGACAACAATAACCCCAACAACGCCGACTCCCGCAATGCTAAGGTATAATGTTCGTTCGCTCATATAGGTATATAACGTTAATTAGTGGCGGGCTTGTCTGCCGGCTCTCTTCTTGGCTCTTCCTGTTCGTCTGTCTTAGATCCGGCAAATTGTTCCGCAAATTCTTTTTTTGACTGCTCAATTTCTAATAACTGCCGCGGATCTGACGTGATCAGCTGGTCTTCAACGTATGACGCGACGATCTTAATTGCGGCGTGCTTATTGCCGGCAAAGAATATCCCTTCTCCGACACTGCTTTCAAGCAGGAGGTATTTTTCCCCTTCAGTCAAAAGAAACGTTTTTGAAACATGGTCAACCGCTGCGGGAGATTGCCGGAGCAAAAGCTGGAGAGACGAGTTTGTAACAATTGCCTGCCCATACGGACTATCCAAAAAATCATTCACATCCTGAGTAATGGTGGTCACGCCAAGATAATATTTCCGACAGCGTTTTACCAGCGCAAAAATGAACTTGGCGCTGTCTTCGTGCTGCATCAGCCACCATGCTTCATCAACAACCAAAATGCGGCGCTTTAATTCTGACCGGACGATATTCCAGATATAATTAACGATCGTGTACACAGCCATTGGGCGAAGCTCGTCTTCGAGATCGCGGACTGAAAAGATAACAAGCTGATTGGTCATATCAACGTTCGTCGGATTATTTAAAAGGCCGGCAAATGTTCCCTCAGTATATTTCCGCAAGCGCTCGGCGAGCGTGGATCCGCCCTCCATGCCCTCAAGCACCTCCTGAAAATCCTGCATAAGCGGCGGGTCAATAGCTTTAAGATCGCTATTTTCAGTTATGTCTTTTTTGGCGTATGTCTCGAGAAGCGCGCGGTCAATGATCGAATCCTCGGTATTGCTCAAGTCGCCGAGCATAAGACGCACCAACCCTTTTAGCGTGATAATGGCGCTTCTAATGACATCTGCGGTCGTAGTACCCTCTCCGAGAGCATGGGGAAGATCAAACGGGTTTATCTTGCTTTCCGAATTCAACGAAATATCAATGTACGTTCCGCCAACAGCTTCGGCAAGGTGCTGATATTCACGTTCAGGATCAATGATAATAACATCTGTTCCCATCATCATACTGCGGAGAACTTCGAGCTTAACGGCATAACTTTTACCTGCTCCGGATGTGGCGAACACCACGGAATTCGCGTTTGGCAGACTGAAACGGTCAAATAATATCAAACTATTATTGTGTCGATTGACCCCATACAGTATTCCTGAATCAGATGTCAGCTCGGAAGAGACAAAAGGAAATGACGAAGAGACCGGAGAAGTGTTCATGTTGAACGTGATGCCAAGTTCATCATTGGCAAGCGGCAAGGTCGAATTGAATCCCTGTTCCATCTGCCACAGCGAACGACGGGTGTTTACCAGTTTCTCGCCGAACATATTTTCGATCTGTTCTGACAAAGAATCAAGTTCTTTTTTATCATTCGCATACAATGTGATGTAAAGCGCGTATTGAAAAAAGTGCTCTGTCCCCTGTGTCAGATCATCGCGGAGTTTCTCAATATCACGGAGCGCCGTCTCTCGAACCGGATCGCGCGGAGCGCCTTTTTCCTGATCTTGAATCAACTGCGCCTCAAGATTACCGACCTTTTTCTTAAGCTGGTTCAAGACGATAACGCTGGCAACGGGATAAAAGAACATGCTTATATCCATAGTTGAGCTCAGATTGATCATTCCTGAAAACCAGCCGACATTGATATAGCGCGGATAGTTCATCACGAAAAATGTGCGCACGTAATTGCCATTCAGCTCAAGATGATCCGGTTGTATGTTCATTGAAGCTGGCGCGATCAGGTCGCGAATCGCAACACCTCCCTCTGCAAGCAGCTTTTCAGAGGTGATGTATTCAACCGCCGGCGTATCATCTTTTTTCTGCTTCGGCTCCGCGGGATCGGGCATATTCTCCAATGTTGTTTTATGTTTTCCAAACATATACGCTATTCTTCCGTTCGTAATAATTCAGGGGGGGGCAATTTCTGAGATTTGGCAAGCTCTACATTGTAACTGTTATAATACAACTCAATGAGGCTTTGCGTGTTAAGCTGTATTGCCGTCAGGCCAATGCTCCCCAAACCACTGGCAACTTTTTCGACACGAGTCAGAAGACGGGCTCGATATTTCTCAAATATCTTTTCGGACAATTTAATCACCTTGGCCGGCGAAAAGACGACTCCAAGCTGGCTCGCAAATGTCTTCTTCTGCGTCTTCCCCGGCGCAAACGGCACAACAACGTAAAATCGCTTGCCCATAATATCCCCCAGCGTGATCAGCTCATTGACAAAATCGCGATATTCTCCGATCTGCGTACGAAGCAATTCGTTAGTCTGCTCCTTTTGCTTCGCGGCCAGATCATTGAGATATTTTTCAATGTTCAGCCTGCGGGATTGCACGACGATCTGGAGTTCAAAATCAAGCGAATTGAGGAAGGAAATGTACCCTTGAATAATCGCGTTCTGCTCATCCTCTGACTTGAGCGCAAAATTGATCGAGGACACAAGCAACACAGAACACATGCTTCCATCCTTGCGGATGACAACATCATCCCGTATCTCGGCAATATCCAGATACTGCTGGGTTGAAGCGCTTGTCTTCTTTTTTGATAATGAATTTTTTGCCATAATCACTATGTGATATTCTTTTGCTTGTGCCGCGCCAATATTTCTTCCGGCCGATATCTTCCGCCGGTATCAACCATCAACGCGAGAGATGAGAGTTCCTGCTGCGCAAGAACCTTTCTTGGCGCAACATTCTCGTGAGGACCGTCTTCTTCTTTTGCGACACTGCCGCGCGCAGGAGCGATATCGAAATGCGCCATACTCTTATCCCAAATGCGAAGACTTGGCCGCTTGAAAGCGCGAATAATACTTAGAAAAAAATAATAGGAAGGCTGCCCATTGACCTTCACAAAAGCAACCACAATATACAAAACAAACAAGATGACCGCCTCGACGATGAATAACGACAAATCCGCCAATCGGTAGGCAAGGAACATAATAAGCATAGTAATAACCCCCATGATAAACTGACGTGTCGTTATCGGACCGATTATCTTGTCCTCAACGTCGATGAATTGGGGAACAACAAATTGGGGCATTACTTTAGTTTACTATTAAGAGACGCTATGGCAAAAAATTCATCTTCGGTCATTCCTTCTGGATTAAGCTTTGTGTCCGCCAATGCAGCCGCGAGCGTGGTCCCGCCCGAAAGACTTGCGGAACCGATGTGAAGATAGTGAGTGAAAAGTTCACTGCTCCTGAACTGCTGTATGCCTGCAAAAC
>Ga0066639_10003556_pt1 | contig 13475 bp, 14 predicted proteins | sample CryGeyCG2114_010_2_FD_59504 | JGI IMG/M metagenome (GOLD analysis project Ga0066639, IMG submission 59504) | Groundwater microbial communities from aquifer - Crystal Geyser CG10_big_fil_rev_8/21/14_0.10 | ecosystem: Environmental > Aquatic > Deep subsurface > Groundwater | place: USA: Utah...
ATTGCTAAGCCTACTGATATAGCGAAAAGAGAGCCAAGTGCACCATATGATTGTTTTAAATTTTCTGAAAGGGCAATATTGGAAAGAGGGTTGCCAATTTCAGTCTCAACGCCAGTTTGACTGGCTATTGTAGCAACTAAATGAGGCAGAAGAGAAGAACCTCCTGAAACAACTATTCTTTTAACCGGGTTGTCAGGATATTTTTCCTGGGCAAAGGAAACTCCTCTTTTTATCTCATTTAACACAGCAGTAAAAATTGGATTTATAGCGTTGGCTACTTTTCCAGAAAGCTTTGACTTATCAAGACCATAGCTTTTTTTATACTCTTCTGCTTCAGGTATTTCCAAACCAAGTTCAGAAGCAATGGCTCTTGTAGTGGCATTACCAGCTGTTTGAATGGAGCGATTATAGATTAAAATACCGCCGTCTTGGACAACTGCTAAGGAGGTGTTTTGTGCACCAATGTCGATAAGAAGTGATGTGGGCATTTGAGCGTTTGTATAAAAGGCTCTTATTAAAGAAAGCATTTCTGTTTCAACAGCAACAGCTTCAAGATGAGAAAGGGAGCAGACTTTTTCATACTTATCAATAAGGGTATCTGGAACAGCAATTAAAAGGATATTTAGTTTTTTTTCTTTTTCAGATTTTGATAGAACTTGCCAGGCGAGCCTTGCTTCTTCTAGGGGAAGAGGGATGTATTGTTCTGCTTCCCATTTTATCGCTGAAGCTAGTTCTGACTCTGATACTTCAGGAATTTGAATGATACGGTTAAAAACCTGGGCTTCAGGAATAGCAAGAGCAACATTTTTAGTTTCTATTTGTGAATCTTTAACAAGTTTTTTGATCGTTTCTGCAAGAATTTCATAATCAACTTGGGCTTCGGAAGACAGTCCTTTTGCAGGAGAAGGGGTGTAGCCAATTTTGGTAAGTTGATAAGAGGAGGTGGTTTTTCGCACCTGAGCAACTTTTATGTATTGTGTTCCAATGTCTAAGCCGAAATGGACAGCCATAAAAAATATTAAATAAGTATTACTTCGTTAAGTTTGTACCAGAGAAAAGAACATAGTCAAAGACAGCTGGCAAAGAAGGGTATGATTCAAAAACATATACTTTCCTAGTGGTCCCGCCTGATGTCCCAACTCCATCTATTTGGCGACCCTGGCTATGGAAGGTTTGTCCCGACTGAGCCTGTACTGCAAGAGGTTGGGCTTGGTGGTTGTATAAAAGCCTTATTCTTAAGGCATATCTTGTGCAGGAGGCGGTTGGGCAAACTGAAGCAAGGTCGTTTATTATCCCACGATATTGGAAACTGTGATCGCCAACCGTATAACCATCTGAACCAGCTGAAGAAAAGTTGTTGTCAGATGTTCTCGATGAATCTGGGTCAAAGGTGTATTTTTCAATCTGATAGTCGGTATCTTTATATATTAGAGTTGCTTCAATAGCGGGAATAGGGCTAGAAACCTCATCAGTATCACCCCAGTAGATAGTGAGTGAGTCTGCTGAGTAGTCGTCTTGGGCTAGATCGATGTCGCCATCTTCATCATGGGCGACAAGCCAAAGTTGTTTAGTGTCATCCTGGGAAACTTTTTTGGGAAAAACGAAAAGTTCGTGACCTCCCTCAAAGGTGGTTATAGAAACATTGTAAGAGGCATTGTTTGATAGGTTAACCGTTCCAGATGAACCACCCGATAAAACAGATTCTATGCCAGCTTCTGCGGCGGCAAAGGCACGCTCTGATTCTTCAAGTTGAGTTGATATTTTGACGTCAGAAGCGGTTTGAGATGATATAGACAGTCCAACTGTTAAGGCAACAGCCATTAAAAGAAGAATGATGATTACTACTTGGCCTTGTTGATTTTTTATCATCTTAAAACTATTGTATGAAGTGAAACGATATTTGTCAATTAATTAATAACTTCTCAAGGCAACTTTTGTATGAAAATCTATTTCGATTTTTTCTTCGGCACGAGTAAAGGTTTCGGTATTTTTACCGAGGGTAAAATCAACGGTAATAACAGGAGGATTTCCTGTAGTTTGTTGACAATTAAAAGAACAGTTTGACAGGGTAAAATCTTGACCTGTTAAGGGCTGCGGGACTGGGGTAGGAGATAGATGAGCGCTTGTTGAAGAGACGTAGTTATTTGTAAGGTCACAGAGAAACTGACTTTGACCGCCATCAGGATTTTTAATGGTTATGGAGGTAGATGAACCTGAGCAGGTTGACTCAATAGAGTGGGCGTTTCTGATCATTCTTGTTAGGATATTTAAGGCATAGTCGCCGGATTGTTTAACGTCTTTGGTAATTTCAGCTTTTAAAGAACCCCTTAAGATAGTGATAAGAATATTTAAAGAAATGGTGCTGATGACCACTAAAATAGCAATAACAACAATAAGCTCAATTAGAGTAAAACCGGATTTAATTGTTTTTTTGTATTTTCTTACCATTGGGTTAGATAAGTTTCTAAATTAGACTGATGAATACCTGATTCATCCTGCCAGGAAACGGTGATATTAATTGTGACAGCTGAGGCAGAAGCTCTTGTTAAGGTTGCCTCTCTTTTATATTTGCTTTCTAGAGAATAGTCTGAGACCGAACAGGCTCCAGTAATTATCGGCCATTCAATAGAAACGTCGTTAAAACAATAGGTATTAGTTCTTGCTAGAAAAGTTGCCCAGTCTTGATCATCTCTTTGAGAACGAAACCACTCGGTAAGTTCAGTGGCATATTTTGTTGCTTGTGACTGGGTTTTAGCGTAATTGGAGTTTCTAATTGAGTAGGTGGTAGCAGTGATAATTCCAGTTAATATTAGAAGGATAATCCCTAAAGTGGCAACGGCCTCAATAAGAGATTGACCTTTTTGATTAGCAACTATCAGTAACACCTTCATCTCTTATGTCTCCAGATTTAGTAATAGTTATTGTATAAAGCTTTCCATATCCGCAGATATTAAGAGTGTATGGTTCGGCAGTAGCAGATTCGATTCCTCCTGAAAGAGGTTTGAAGATAAGACTTCCGGTTGATTGAATTACAATGTTGTCAGGGAGTGAGAATGATTCTTTAACTTCAGAGCTACCGTTTGTACATAGGGCAGTGAAAGAGTATGAGTCAGCTGCAAAATTTGCCTGGATGCCATAAAAGGAGTATTCATCTGGACAGCTAGTTGATTTTTCTACTGCAAGAGCTTTTATCTGATATTTTCTTAGGTTATTTTTGAGTTCTTGAACTGAAGTTTGGGCAATTTGGGTTTGCTGAAATGAGGTATAGGAAGTAATCCCAACAGCAGTAATAACGCTAATAATAGCAACAGTGATGATTATCTCTATTAAAGAGAAGGCTTTTTTATTAAGGGTTGCTAACTCCATAGTTACAGTTTTCATCTCCGCAGGAAACAGTGCCTGCCCCACAGCTGCCATCAGTTGATGACGGGCTTTCTAAATATGCACATATGTCATAAGAGATACCATCAGAGCTATAATAGTACTGATAGGGAGTTGGTTTTGGATCCAGAGGCACTTTTTGCATATAGGTATTGCCATCATATGTCCAGGCAGCTCCACCGGCAGCAAGGCCCGTTGGATAAGCGGCAACATCACTTCTGTAGATTTCTAAGGCAGATTGTATTTGGGCTAGATCTGACTTTCTTTTACCATCACGACCTTTTTTAACAGCTTGTTGAAAAGATACTATTCCGATAGTTGTTAAAAGACCAATAATAGTAATGGTAACAATTATTTCAATTAGAGTAAATCCTAAACTTATTGATTGTTTTCTTATTCTAGTTTTTTTTATCATATTATTTTTTATTGTAAATTAGAAACACAAAAACTTGTTGTTCCATTGGTATTACAGCCGGTGCTACAGTTTCCTCCTGAACCTGTTTCCAAGATGGTTCTAAAGCAATAGGTGCTATCCGTACAGCTTGGGGCAGGGGTAACAGTCAAATAATTTTCATTTGCTTTAGGGTCATTTGGGTAGCCCCCAGGAAGAATGGCTGGGGTTACTGAGAGAATGACTACACAACTAGCTGGGTATGAGTTTTCAAGAGAGTAGTACTGTTCAAATCCGTTTTGAATTGATTTTAGGTCTGATTTTCTTTTGGCATCACGACCCTTTTTTTGAGCAGTGGAATAGGAAACTGCTCCAAGTGAAACTAAAACCCCGATAATAGAGATAACAACAAGAAGCTCTAAAAGGGTGAAGCCTTTATTTTTATTTAAGCTTGTTAATATTTTATTCATTAACCTCCTAGTCAGGACAAATTACATAATATCCAGGCGTTGGTGTTAAGTCGCAACGATTGTAGGAAGGAGTTGAGCTTTTATCCGAGTCGTTTTCCAAATTTGCTTTAAGAAGATAAGTGTCGGTGTCGGTAGAATGAGCGTAGGTATATTGATAATCTTCATCCGGATAAAGAGGATCTTGAGGAACAGATTGCATATATGGGGCTGAGGTTGAAGAAGAGGTGAAAGAACCACCAAAAACGAAACCATTATCTGCAGCTTGGGTTGGATAGGCATAATTATCATCTAGGTACATTTGAAAAGCTTTTTTTATTTGATTTAGATCTGATTTTCTTTGGTTGTCACGGGCCCTTGATCTAACTTGAGCAAAGTTAGCAAGAAGTAAACTTGTTAAAATACCGATAATGGCAATAACGACTAAAATTTCTATTAAGGTAAATGCTTTTTGATTATTTTTTTTCATTTATGTTTATACATTCATAATATCACTTTTTAGAAAACTTTTATCTAGGGGGTGGTGTTGGGACTCGAGACTCCATAAGTGCAAACACCTACTCCACAGTCAGTGCCTAAATAACCTTCCGCACGGTAAGCATCATCTTCGTTGTTTTCTAGAGAAGCATAAAGCTTATACTGCTGACCTGCCCCTGAAACATACTGGTAGTTTCTTGATGGGTACTGGGGGTCTTGGGGTATTTGACGAAGATAAACAACACCTTCTGCTGAAGTGAAAGAATTTTCTGTACCAGTTGAGATGTCAAAACCTGCTTCTTCTGGATACTCATTGTTGTCTTGATAATAAAGCTCTAGGGCTTCTTGAATTTGTTTTAGATCGTGTTTTCTTTGAGTATCTTTTGCTCTTTTTTGAGTCATAGTATAAGAAGCTAATAGGGAGGCAGCTAAAATACCTAGTATTGCTATAGCAACTAGAAGTTCTATGAGAGTAAAGGCTTTGTTGTAGTTGTTTTTTATTTTTACATTTTTTTCCATAAAATTAAGGACGATAATTATTTAATCTGCCGGTGAATCACACCAATATAAGTCTTCTTGGCACCAAAGCGTTAACTGTTGACCTTCTCCATCTGTTCCTGAACAGCAGGCTGGATTTATGCCCGCAGGTGGGCAGTAGTTGTTCGGGCGAGCGCATCCTGCCTCAATTGACTGAGACCCCTCCGGAGGAAAGCCACTTTCTTCTGAGGTAAGAATATTGGGACTCATAACAACATAATTATAGAAGTTACTTTGCTTATAGCAGCCGGTTCGGCAGGGGTTTCTTGACAGTTGGAAATCGGCAGTATTTTCAATGTTGGTATAAATTTTGAACCATTGTGAGCGAGTTGGGGCAGAGCAAAAAAGATAACTTTTGCTTGGAGATGGATCACCGGGGATTTTATTAAGATAAGGAGATAAGATAGGGTCATCTTTTGTTAGAATCTGACAGCACTCTGAATCGGCGCACGATATGGTTGGATAGTTACCTTTGTCGGTAAAATAACTTTCTAGTTTATTTTGGACTTTTTCAAGGTCACTTTTTCTTCTTGCATCTCTTGCTTTTTGAAGTTGAGTTCTGGGATTTAAAGCTAAGATAGCAATAGTAGCAAGAATAACTATGAGGGCAATTACTATTAAAACTTCCATAAGGGTAAAGGCGTTTTTACTTAGAAATTGAAAACGGATTTTATCATAGCTTCTAACTGAGGCTTTAGTAGTATTGATAAATAGCATCCTAATACAAGAAAGGGACCAAATGGTATTTTTTGGCCAAATTTTTTATTACCAGTAAAAATTAGTATGACACCGATGGTGGCGCCTGTCAAGAAAGCGATATAGAAAGAACTAATGGCAAGGTAAGGGGAATTTAAAAGACCAATTAGAAAGGCCAGCTTGACGTCGCCGCCACCCAAGCCTTTTCCTTTTGTTAAAAAACATATTAGGTAGAAAAGGAAAAAAGATATTAAAGCAGTTAATATTTGAGTAAGATAGTTTATCGGAAAAGGAGAAAATATTAGCTTTGGGATAGAAAAGATTAGAAGACATATTAAGATAGAGTCGGGGATAATCATATATTTCAAGTCGGTGAAAAATATTGTTATTAGTAGACTAGTTATTACAAGAAGAGAGGTGAAGTATATTGCTTGAAATAAATTTTGAAGATGAGGTGTAAAGATAAGGAAAATTAATGTGAAATTAAGACCAGAAAGAAACTCTACGAGGGGATAGTAAATAGACAATTTTTTTTTGCAAAAGCGACAATGACCACTTAAGATGAAATAGGAGACAATTGGGATAAGATCATAATCTCTAATTTTTTTTTTACAATGATCGCAGTGAGATCTGTCTTTTATAATTGATTGACCTTTTGGAAGTCTATCTATTAAGACATTTAAAAAACTGCCGATTGATGTTCCTAAAATAAAAAATATGAAAAGAAGGACAAAATCTATTAACGCCATTAGCGATATATTAATAGAAAAAGGATAATAAAACAACTTGGAGTTGAAAAAAAAGGGAAAGTCAGGTATTTTAAGTAACTAATAATGATTAAAGGAAAAGATTTAAAATATTTAGTGCTGGGGTCTTTTTTAGTTGGAGTTTTTTTTGGTAAGCTTTTTTATCCCGAAATATCTATATTTGTTACTCCTGACTTTGGGGCAAGTGATTTAGTTAACTTAAATATACCGTTGAAGTTCTATCTCGGGGAGGCCTTAAGAGAAGGAAGAATTCCATTTTGGTGTAAAGAACTGGGGGGGGGATTTCCTATTTTTGCGGAAGGACAAATAGGAGCTCTTTACATTTTTAATATAATTCTTTTAAAGTTTTTACCTTTTGCGATTGCTTATAATTTAAATTATTTAGTTTCATACTTTATTGCGTTTTTATTTAGCTATTTTTTTGTAAGAGGGCTTAAGCTGTCAAGAATGGCTTCGACAATGACGGCGGTTATTTTTACCTTTTCAAGTTTTATCGCTGTTCATTTGCATCATTACAACTTAGTACAGGCGGGCTGTTATTTACCAGCTGTTTTTTATTTTTTAGAGAAAGTATTAAGAGAAAAAAATAAGTTAAGATGGTCAGTAGGTCTTTGTATAATATTAAGCTTGCAGGTTTTGACAGGTTATGTTTACATGGTTTTTATTACTTTGGTTGGTGGTTTTAGCTATTTAATAACAAAGATAATTATAGAAAAAAAGTGGAGAGAGGCAAAAAAAAGTTTAGTACCAATGGGGGTTGGGTTTATCTTGGCATTGGGAATTTGTGCAGTACAGCTTATACCAACCTGGGAGTTTAAAAAGGTATCTCATCGAGCAGGGGGTTTGAATTTTCTTCAGGTGACATCATATCCCTATCCCTTGAGACATATTGTTACATTTGTAGATCCATATCTACTTGGTGATCCAAGAGATGGAAGTTATCCACCATTTGACGACTTGTGGGGAATTTTTTGGGAAAATACTTTTTATTTAGGAATATTACCAATAATCTTTATTTTTCTTAGTTTGTGGAAACTTAAGGATAGAAGGGTTAAGGTTTTTTGGCTGACGGGAGTTTTTTCGTTTCTACTAGTTTTAGGTAAAAACTCACCAATATATTTTTTATTCTACTTTCCTGGTTTTAATTGGTTTAGGGCACCTTCTAAATATCTTATCCTTGTGGTCTGGTTTTTAGCAATTTTATCAGCGTATGGGTTTACGTTTTTAATCGGAAAAGTAAAAAATAGGTGTTTAGGTATTTTTATGGGATTGGTATTAGTTTTAGTTACTTTTTGGCAGTTGTTTATGTTTTACGATCAATATCACCCGATCGGTGAAGCTAGTAAGTGGTTATCGGGGATTGAAAGTGGTGATTACTTAGGAAAAAAGGATGGAAATATAAGAGTTAGGTCGTTTTTAAGTAATCCTAACTGGAATGATTATTTTTCAAAAGGTTGGAAAGATATTGAGGTTTATAAGTTTTTGAGGAACGGTCTTTACCCGGATATCAATTTGTTATATGGAATTGAAAACTCACAAGTAAATACAGGAGGGCTTAGCTCAAAAAGATATATGCTTTTAAATGGATTAAACTTAGGAACGAAATTTGATAAAGAGAAAGAGAAGGTTGAATTAAGCGAGAGTCTTTTAAAGATGTTTTCAGTCAACAGCATCAACTATATAGTTTCTCCTTTTGAAATTGAAAGTGAGGGAGTGATTTTAGAAAAAGAGATAAAGGCAGAAGATAACAAAGATTGGCGGTCTTTTAAGATATATCGCAACGAAAGGGCATTAAATAAGTATCGATTGTATAAACCAAGTCAAATTAAATTAACTAGGACAGCAGTGGCACTCAATGGTTTGTTCTATGATTATGATTATCTAAAAAATGATTATCTAGTTTTAGAAAAGGCGGTTGAATGTAGGAAGGATAAGGGTGATGAAGTAGGAGAAGTAGAAATTTTGGAAGATAATTCAGAGGAGAGTAGAATGTCAGTTGAGAGTGGAGGGTGTAGGTTGCTGGTTTTTTCAGATAGTTTTATGCCAGGTTGGAGGGCTTTTATTGATGGAGAAGAAACTGAAATTTTAGCAGCAAACGTGAACCAAAAGGCAGTAGTGATCAATAGAGGTAAACATGAGGTTGTTTTTAAGTATTTACCAAAGGGATTTAAGAAAGGTTTGATAATTAGTGTAATTACAATTTTTCTAACAGTCCTTCTTGGTCTTTTTTCTTTTTTAAATAGAGATTTCTATAAAAAATGGCCTTTTTTTCATTGTAAGAACAGTTAGAATAAAACTCTTTTAAGTAGAAAAGGTTGTCAAGATTGTTAGGGTCAAGAGCTTCAGCTTTATATAGATATGGTTTTGCTTCTTGACAGGAATTTAAACGAAAGTATGTTTTAGCAAGTAAGGAGTTTATTTTTGCATCGTCGGGAAGATAATTAACTGCTTTTACAAGGTGTTTTTCAGCTAATTGGTAATCTTTGTTTTGATAATAGAAAAGTGAAGAATAGTAATGAGCCTGAGCATAGACACGAAGAACGTCGGCAAGCATGAGATTTTTGTATTTTGATAAACTACCGGAGGTAGGATCATGAAGGGTTTTCCAAACAGCTTCATTTTCAGCAGATAATTTTTGGTAGTTAGGTTTATTAGGATTGTATCTAAAAAGAAGCCCATAAGGGATAAGGGTGCCTTCCTCAGTTTTGATAGGAGAATTTATAAAAATATCTAGATGCTTGTTCTTATCAATAAACTGATAGGTTGACTGAAGGGGTGTTTTAGCTACTTTAAGATAAGGATGATGAATTTTTAACTTTTGTTGATAGTATTCCATATAAAGCTGAGAGTGATGAACTACCACTATGTCTGGTCTTACATTGTTGGCATAATGAAGATATTGAGTGTTAAATAAAGGGGTATCTTCGGTAAGAATAACGATTGAATTTTTGGGTAAAGGAGTGAGGATATCATAAGCGAGATTTTCTGCTGTTTGGTCATTTTTCAAAATAGATATTTTTGGATAATTATTTATTAAGAATGAAAGGGAATAAATAGAGACAATGATTAAGTAGCCCAAAATTAGAAGTTTTTTTGTTTTTGGATGAGAGAATTTTTCAGAAAGGGAGTTAAGTAGAAGATAAAAATATATTGTACCAAAAAACACAAAAAAAGAGATGAAAAGATATGGAGTGATGGTAAAACGTTCATAAGTGGCAACAGAAAAATCAATAGTGAGAGGAAAGGCGGCGTAGTAGATAAAAAAGAGATAAATTAAAAAGGTGGGAAAGAAAAGGAAAAAAATGTCTTTTTTAAATTTAAATAAATAAGTTATGCCTAGAAGAGCAAAAAAGATACCAAAGATACCAAAGTCATAATATGTGAGCCTGAAAAAAGAGATAATATCTAAAAAACGCGAAATTGTGCCCTGGCTTAAGGCTTTATGTCCTGAGGTGAAAGTTCCATATACTTTTCTTGTAACTAGGTCAATAAAGTTAGAAAAATTAATGGGGTTGTTCCAGATAATAGGAGGATTTGTTTTGGCAGAGAAATAAACATAGGAGTAAATAAAAAGTGGAGTGGTAAAAAAGAGAAATAATTTGATTAGTGTTTTTTTGTTGGTAATTTCTTTTTTAATATTGGTGTATTTATAAAGATAAAAGATTGCGGGGGGAAAAAGAAAGAGGATAATATGGTGGTGAGTTAATGAAAGTCCAGAAAAAAAAAGGAGAAAGTAGAGATAGTTGACTTTTTTAGTTAGTTTGTATTTTAAGAGAAAGTAGATAATGAGAATGAAAAATAGAAGGTAAAGAGAAAAAACTTCGGGAACTTGAGAATAAAGATAAACGGGGTAAATGAAAATAAAAATTAGGGGGGTAAAAAAGTTGAAAATGTTTTTTTTGATAGGGTTTAGGAGTTTAGATATTTTAAATAGATAGACAAAGGAGAGAGCTGAAGGAATTGACGATAGCAGAGTTATACGCCAGGCAGGAGTAGAATAGGGAATTTTTGATAAAAGAAAACCCAGAAGGGTGTATAGGGGATATCCTGGAGGATGAGATATTCCAAAGATATAAGCGGCGCTGACAAAATCGCCAGAATCGCCGCCGTAAATGCTTTTCGATTGGCCAGCGATTAAAAATATTAGCAGGCCAAAAAAAAAGAAATAATTAAGTTTTTTTTTTAGCATTAGCGCATACACCAGTAGCAAGTGCTTGTTGGACGTGTCGCTACATCTGAACAGTTTGCGTCTATTTCTCCATTTATGTCATAAAGGGAGTTGGCGTCTGCTCTGAACGCCTTTGACTCTGGCCTGTAACAGACGGAAATGTTTTCAGGAATTCCACTTGTTCCCTCAGCAGTCGATGTTACATACATTTTATCAAGATTACCTGTTCCAGCTAACTCGATAAACTTATCTTTTAGTTCTCCAGCGGCAATGATTGTTCCTATGGCAGCAGAGTTATCAAGAAGAGAGTTGTCTGCAGCTCCGACGATGTCGTTGGAACCCCATGGGAACTGACTGTTTATTGAGTAGTACCTGATCGAGGCATTATAAAACTCGGAAACAGTATTTCTTGTCGATGAGTCTCTTCCTTTTTTAAGCTGTTCAAATGGGTCGATAGCTGCCAGTAATCCGACAGCAAGTGCTCCTAAAAGGGCGATTACGATAAGTAGTTCGATAAGCGTAAACCCCTTTTGGGCAGAATTGTTTTTCATTTTGTCACCTCCTTTCTCAAAATTGGCTTGTTAAGCTGTAAATTGGCGTTAAGACGGAGAGTACCAAAAATCCGACTCCTAACCCTAATATAATCATAATAATTGGCTCTATTGCAGTTGTCAACCCCTTGATTAAATGTTCGGATTCTGCTTGGAAGAAAGTAGAGATCTTTAGAAGGACCTCATCCATTTTCCCTGATTCTTCTCCAACTTTTAACATCTGACCAACGATGGGAGGAAAGTTGTCATCGTAAGAAATTGGAACCCCTAGAGGAAGCCCTCTTTCAACTTCTTTGGCGGCAGTTTGGATTGATTTTCGGTAAACAGCATTGTCGGAAGCATCAGAGACAATGTTAAGAGCTTCTAAAATGGGGATACCAGCAGAGATTAATAGTCCTAAGGTTCTTGTGAATTCTGTCAAGGTGGTTAGTTTTTTAATTTTACCCCACAAAGGAATTTTAAGAAGGAATTGGTCGATTTGACTTTTACCTACTTGGGTTTGAGAGTAAATTCTTAAAACAATAATTAATGCAGCAGTAAGTACTAAAATAAGAGGGAAGTATTTGACGGTGAAATCACTAACAAAAATAAGAATCTGGGTTGTAATGGGAAGTTCAATATTAAAGTCCTCATACATCGAGGTAAGTTTTGGAATAACAACAATCATCATGATAAAAATGACAACGATCATTGCCGTTAAGATGATGGCTGGGTAGATAAGAGCACCTTTTGTTTTGGAACGAAAGTCTTTTTGTTTTTCTAAGGTGTCGGCGAGTCTTGTAAGAACTTTGTCAAGGGCACCGGCTGCTTCTCCGGCACCAACTAAGGAAACGTATAAACGATTAAAGATTGTTGGGTATTTTGATAAGGCGTTTTTAAGACTTGTTCCTCCTTGGACTTCACCAATAATACTGTCAATTATTTTGGCAAAGGCTTGATTTGATGTTTGGTCTCTTAAAAGAACAAGGCAGTCGGTTAAGGGAAGCCCGGCAGTTAACATTGTTGCGAGCTGTCTTGTAAATTCGCTAACGTCGTCTGTTTTAGTCTTTTGAAAAGAGGCAAGTATTTGTTTGAAGGGTGAGTCTTTCTTTTCAACAACATTAACAATAAAAAAGCCCCTTTTTCGAAGCACTCCAGCGGCTTGATGAAGGTTAGCTGCTTCTACGGTGCCTTTTTTTGTCTCGCCTTGAGCTGTTTTTGCTTTATAGGTAAAAAGTTTCATTTATTTATAATTTACTTTTTTGAAAAAGCCTGACCACTTCTTCCGGTCTTAGGGCATATTTTTTGGCTGTTTCAAGTGAAATTGATCCTTCTCTTATAAGGCGGGCTAGGTCTGACTCTAAAGAAATCATACCAAATTCTGCTGAGGTTTGAATAACATTGTCAATAAGATGAGTTTTACCTTCTCTTATAATAGAACGAACAGCATTAGTGGCAATTAAAACTTCAACGGCAGGGATTCTTTTTCCATCTAGTGTTGGAACAAGGCGCTGAGAAATAATGCCTTCAAGAGATAATGAGAGTTGCATCCTAATTTGGTTTTGCTGTTCTTCAGGAAAAACACCAACAATACGGTCAATCGTTTGGGCGGCAGAGTTGGTGTGTAAAGTAGCAAAAACAAGGTGGCCGGTTTCAGCAATGGTTAAGGCTGCTTCAATAGTTTCGAAGTCTCTCATTTCACCGATAAGAACAATGTCTGGATCTTCTCTTAACGTACTTCTTAGAGCACGAGACCAAGAAAGAGTATCTTGACTCATCTCTCTTTGGGAGATAATACTCTTTGATTTTGGATAAACATATTCGATTGGGTCTTCAATGGTGATAATATGAGATAGGTCGCGTTTGTTTATCTCGTCAATCATTGAGGCAAGGGAGGTTGATTTTCCATGACCGGTTGGGCCGGTGACTAGAATAAACCCCTGGTTCAGGGTTGTAAAAGTATGACAGATTTTGGGAAGGTTTAGTTCTTCAATTGTTTTTATTTTTGCAGGAATGAAACGAAAGTTTGCAGCTAAAGTTCCTTTTTGATAATAGGCATTT
>Ga0066639_10003558_pt1 | contig 13473 bp, 10 predicted proteins | sample CryGeyCG2114_010_2_FD_59504 | JGI IMG/M metagenome (GOLD analysis project Ga0066639, IMG submission 59504) | Groundwater microbial communities from aquifer - Crystal Geyser CG10_big_fil_rev_8/21/14_0.10 | ecosystem: Environmental > Aquatic > Deep subsurface > Groundwater | place: USA: Utah...
GAATGTGTATAAACATAGTTCTGATACACGATTTGGTAAACCACGAGATGTATCATCACGAAATGGTACATCTATTATGTGTTTGCCAATTGCCAATAGTCAAGAAATTATCAATCATTTTGATCCGACAGGGATTGATTTGTTGGCAATTGATGAAATACAATTTTTTGATGCTGTACCACTCGTCATGTGGTGTAAAGATTTAGCAGATTCATATCCATTAAAAATTATTGTATGTGGACTGGATATGGATTTTCGAGGTGTTCCTTTTGAGACGACTGCACAATTCATGGCTATTGCTGATCATATATACAAGACACGAGCAGTCTGTATGCGATGCAAAAATACTGATGGTATTTATACACATAAATTGCATGGGAGTGATGATCGCTTTGAAGTCGGATCAGATAATTATGAACCACGATGTCGACAATGTGTTACAAAAATTAAGGAAAAAAATTGATATTGACATTTTTATGTGGGAATAGTATAGTGTATATACAATTGCAAAGACATCTGACCTCGACTATCATCGGGGAAGTCAGAGGAAGAATATATTTCTTTGAAATATTAGTAGAACCTCTCGGGTAAGCCTGTAATAGCTGTAATCAAGTGTCACGTATGTGAAAGTGAGATGGTACCATCCTATAGTAGGATTCTCACACAGAACATAGGTGGTTTTTTAATTATAAACTTTTTAGTTTTAAAAATTATTTTTATGCCATATAATGCAAACGACATAGAAAACGAAATATTGAAACATTGGGATAAAACTGATGTATTCAAAAAATCTGTTGAACAACGTCCGGCTGACAAACCGTATGTATTTTATGATGGACCACCATTTGCGACGGGTTTGCCACATTATGGTCATATTGTTGCAGGTTTGATGAAAGATGTTGTGCCACGATATTGGACGATGCAGGGATATCGTGTCGAGCGACGATGGGGTTGGGATTGTCATGGTTTGCCAGTAGAAAATATTTTGGAAAAAGAATTGGATCTCAATACAAAACAAGATATTGAAAATTATGGTATTGATAAATTCAATGAATCATGTCGTGCAACCGTACTCAAATATGCGGAAGAATGGAAAAAAACGGTTCGACGCATGGGACGATGGGTAGATATGGAGCATGCTTATCATACGATGGATGTGAGTTTTATGGAGAGTGTGTGGTGGGTATTCAAAAAATTATGGGAACAGAATCTTATTTATGAAGGGAAAAAAGCAATGCATATTTGTCCGCGTTGTGTGACTCCGTTATCAAATTTTGAAGTAACACAAGGATATAAAGATATAAAAGATTTGTCTGCGACTGCCATGTTTAAAATTCTTGATACAGATTTCAAACAACAACATGCGATTGAGTCAGATCTTTATATACTTGCATGGACAACGACGCCATGGACATTACCGGGCAATGTGCTTTTGGCAGTCGGTGAAGACATAGAATATGTCATTGTCAAAGGTGAAGGATCTTATTATATTTGTGCAAAAGAACGAGTGGGTGAAGTATTCAAACAAAAAGAAAAAGAAGATCATCAAGTCGTCGCAAGTCTGTATGGTAAAGATTTGTTAGGTTTGTCGTATGAGCCATTATTTCCTTATTTTGCAGATACAAAAAATGCATTCAAAGTCGTAGATGCTGATTTTGTTACAACTGATGATGGTACGGGTATTGTACATATTGCACCAGCTTTTGGTGAAGATGATTACAATCTCGGGCATAAGCATGAAGTTGATTGGGTACAACATGTGACGATGCAGGGAAGATTTGTCGATGAGGTGACTGATTTTGCAGGTCAAGATGTGAAACAAAAAGATGACCATACAGCGACAGATATCGAGATCATAAAATGGTTGGCGCATCAAGGAAAATTATTTAGTAAAGAAAAATATGAACATAGCTATCCGCATTGTTGGCGCTGTGATACACCACTTTTGAATTATGCGACGAGTAGTTGGTTTGTAAAAGTGACACATCTGAAAGATGACTTACTCAAAAATAATGCACAAACACGATGGGTGCCAGAACATATAAAAGACGGACGTTTTGGTCTCTGGCTCGAAGGTGCACGTGATTGGGCGATATCACGCAATCGTTATTGGGGTACACCATTGCCGGTGTGGCGTAGTGAAGATGGTGATATTCTCTGTGTCGGGAGTGTTTCAGAGCTCGAAACATTGTCAGGTGTAGATATTGCTGATTTGCACAAACACTTTGTCGATGAAATCGTAATCAAAAAAGATGGTAAAGAATATAGACGTATTCCCGAAGTGTTGGATTGTTGGTTTGAATCTGGTTCTATGCCCTATGGTCAGATGCATTATCCATTTGAGAATAAAGAACAGTTTGAAGCAGGGTTTCCTGCAGAGTTTATTGCCGAAGGACAAGATCAGACACGTGGATGGTTCTATACTTTGCATGTATTGGCAACAGCACTCACACGTGGTGGCAATCCAGTGATACCAAAGACGGCATCATGCCCTGCGTTTCGCAACGTGATTGTCAATGGTATTGTACTTGCTGAAGATGGTAAGAAGATGAGTAAACGACTCAAAAATTATCCTGATCCAAATGAATTGTTGGAAACATATGGAGCTGACGCAATGCGGTTTTATCTGGTCAATTCACCTGTCATGCATGCAGAAAATTTGAATTTTTCAGAAGCTGGTGTACGAGAAATGTATAGTAAGGTAGTCAATACATTATGGAATGTGTTGACGTTTTATACGATGTTTGATGAAGGAAAAAATACACAGGAAAATCTTGATAGTAATAATGTATTGGACAAATGGATATTGGCGAAACTCCACATACTCATACGAGATGTGACAGAAAATATGAATGAATATAAATTGGCGCCAGCAAGTAGATCTATTCTTGATTTTGTTACGGAGCTTTCACAATGGTATGTCCGTCGTAGTCGTGATCGGTTCAAGGGCGAAGACGAAGCAGATAAACAACAAGCACTTTCTACTTTACACGTTGTACTTCTGTCTCTTTCTAAAGTGATGGCACCATTTACTCCATTCATTGCTGAAAAAATATATCAAGAACTTGGTGGTGAATTGGAAAGTGTACATTTGGAGATGTGGCCTGAGGTGGAAGGAACAAGGAACAAAGAACAAGGAACAATTTTGGAAGATATGGAAATTGTTAGAAAAATTGTTGAGCTTGGCTTGTCTGTTCGTTCGCAGGCAGGGATAAAAGTTCGTCAACCATTGCAATATATCCGTTATCAAGCTGAAAAATTATCAGAAGATCTTGAGCATATTATTGTAGAAGAAATAAATGTCAAAGAGGTAAAACATACAGAAACTATTCATGAACAAGATGGTAGAATTGTAAAAGAAGATGCAGGAATTCGAGTAGGGTTAAATATCGAGATGACTGACGACCTCAAAAAAGAAGGATTGCTTCGTGAAGTCGTGCGTGCGGTGAATCAGATGAGAAAAGATATGACGTTGACAATAGATGATGTGATTACATTGCAATATAAAACAGATAGTGAGGTTTTGAAAGGTGTATTTGAAGATTTTACGTTAGAATTGAAACAATCGGTTTTGGCAGATGATGTATTCGAGGGTGGCGATGGGCAAGAAATAAAAATTGATGAGTATATTGTTTTTCTTCAGATTATCAAGAAATAAATAAAAACACACCGAGATATTTATAACCTTGAAAAATATAGTGTAGAAAAAACGATCCTGATGTAGTCGGGATCGTTTTTGTTTTCGTTGTATCGTATTCCATGTATTATGTCTTGTGTTTTTCTATAAGATCCATAATAACATGCACATGTGTATCATAATCCGTTGTCTTAGGTAAGAGATGATAAGAAATATTATTATCTTCAAGCAGTGTCGTAATACGCGTGTCTATGTCATCACGAAAGGTGTCAGTTGTATCACGAAAGTCATCGTCAATAGATCTAATATCTAATTTTTGTGTTTTGAAAATAAAATCATATGTGTTCATATGATCAAGTGCTCGTTGTTTTGTGCTTGTGAGATCGGTGTCAGTGATTGCGCGTTCCATATATGCAAAATTATCAAGTGTTGCACGGTCACATAATACGATCGTATCATGTGTATGATAATCTACTTCTTCTTGTATTTGTTTTTCTTGTATCCACATCTGTGCTTCATAGGTGGTATCTTCATTGACGGGAAACGGACAACAACGTGCGAGCTCGGTAACATGATACACGTTGAGATTTTGTTGTTTTAGTTTTTCTGCGAGATGTTTCAAAATAGTACTTTTTCCAGTAGAATGTGTACCAATGATAGTAATTTTCATAATCTTTTTAAATAAAAATAAAGGAATACAAAATATTTTTATACTATATTTGTTTGTTCTTGTTAGAGTATAGCTCTTTATTGACGAGAAGACAATATCAGGTTACAATAATGTTATTATACACTGACGTCACATATCATAATAACGAGATGTCTAATGATAAAACTATGAAATATACTATTTTAAAGGAGATAGGGGAAACAGATGCATTGATTGTGCCAGTCTTTAAAACAAAGGATATTGTTTCACAAGTAGACATATCGTTGAAACAGGCTTTGAAAGATGTGGTAGATATGAATGATTTTGAAGCAAATACCAAACAAATGTTGATGTTGTATGGTGTACATATTCATGCAAAACGAGTTGTTTTTGTAGGATTGGGAGATGAAAAAGAGTTTTCTGTACGTATGTACAAAGAAGCGGTCGCAATAGCAATATCTCATGCACAAACAAAAAAAGCTGAGCATGTCACTATGATATTGCCAAAAAAATTGTTAGACAAAGATGATAGTGGATTTGTCAGTCGTGAGACGATCATTGCGATGCGTATGTCGACATATGCATATGACAATTTCAAATCTGACAAAGAGTCACATACAACAATTATCAAAGAAATTGCAGTATTGCCCGAATGCCCTGTTTCAACGTATAAAAAAATACAAAATGCTATGGAAGAAGCATCGATAATCGCTGATACGATAAATAGTGTGCGTGATATTGGCAATACACCACCATCTGTCATGACGCCGACATTACTGGCACAATATGCACAAGATCTTGCGCGTGATCAAAAAAAATTGCAGGTAAAAATATTGTCAAAAATAGATATGGAAAAGCTGGGTATGGGATGTCTACTTGGTGTGGGACAAGGTTCAGAACATGAACCAAAATTCATTATTTTAGAATATTGGGGTACGAGCAAACAAAAAAAACCAAGTGTGCTTGTAGGGAAAGGAATTACCTTTGATTCTGGTGGTTTGTCATTGAAACCAGGAGACAGTATGGTGGATATGAAATATGATATGCTTGGTGGTGCATCTGTCATCGCAAGTATAAAAATTTTGGCAGATTTGGGTGTGAAAAAAAATATTGTAGCGCTCGTGTCTTCTGCAGAAAACATGCCAAGTGGTCATGCATATAGACCAGATGATATTTTGACAGCGATGAATGGAAAAACAATAGAAGTAAAAAATACTGATGCAGAAGGGCGGTTAGTATTGGCAGATGCATTGTGTTATGCACATCGTTATCATCCAAAAGAAGTTATTGATATGGCAACATTGACCGGTGCATGTTTGTCAGCATTGGGGACTGAGCGAGTCGGTATTTTTTCAAATGAAAATAATATGGTAGAGGGTCTCAAACAAGCAAGTGAACGAGTCGGTGAATATGTGTGGCAATTGCCACTTGGTGATGAACATCGAGAAGCGATGAAAAGTGATATCGCTGATATAAAAAATATTGGTGGTGTGAATAATCCACGATATGCAACAGCAAGTACGGCTGCGGCATTTCTTGAATTTTTTACGCGTGACGCAGATGGTAAATATGCATATCCATGGTTGCATATGGATATTGCATGTGCAATTGATCATTTCAAAGGTAAATCGTGGCTCAAGCCTGGTGCGACTGGACAGGCTATACAGACGGTTGTAGAATATCTCAGATAATATATGACAAAAAAACTCGAACTTCTTGCACCCGCAGGAAGTATAGAAAAAATGAAATACGCGTTTGCTTATGGTGCAGATGCTGTGTATATGGGAATACCAGATTTTTCATTGCGTGTTCGTATCAATCAATTTGGTATGAAAGATGTTGCTGATGCGATTGCGTATGCACATAGTATTGGTAAAAAAATTTATGTGACCATCAATATCATGGCACATAATGAACATATAGAAAAACTTCCACCATATCTAAAAAAATTAAATATATGGAAACCTGATGCAATGATTATCTCTGATCCAGGTGTCATCGCAATGGCACAAAAATATGCACCAAATGTTCCTATTCATCTATCAACCCAAGCAAATGCAACAAATTGGCAGACGGTAAAATTTTGGCATGAACAAGGTCTTGAACGCGTTGTATTGGGTCGCGAAGTCAGCCTCGCAGAAATCAAAGAAATTCATAAAAAAGTATCACGATGTGAGATTGAATATTTTATACACGGAGCGATGTGTATGAGTTATTCTGGTCGTTGTATGTTGTCTGCATGGTTGACTGGTCGATCTGCAAATCTAGGAGATTGTGTACAGCCATGTCGTTGGAAATATGACATTGATAATGAAAAATTACGTGTTATAGAAGCATCTGTCGAAGAGCCAAAACATCCGGGTATGAAAATCCCTATTGAAGAAGATATACATGGTACGTATATTTTCAATTCAAAAGACATGTGTTTTATTGAATATTTACTAGAGTTAATTGATAGTGGTGTCGTGAGCTTCAAAATAGAAGGACGTGCAAAAAGTGTGGCATATCTTGCAACTGTCGTAAAAGCATATCGTCTTGCATTTGATTTTTTGGCACATGATGGAAAACATCTTGTCATAAAAAAACAAAAAACATATCTCAAAAAATTGAAAAAAACTATGTTGGATAAGCTAGTGAATCGTGGGTATACGACTGGATTTTTGTTTGGTCGTGATGGAGTAGAACAAAATACAGAAAATAGTCATACAATGTCAGATGAAATTTTTGTTGGTGAAGTCGTGTCATGTGAACAACAAGAAAAACAATATAAAATAATAATAAAACCTCACAATGCACTTCGTCGTGGTGATACACTTCGTATCATGCAAACTGATGCTACAGATATAAAAATTGTATTGAAAGATCTCTATGATGAAGCGGGCAATAGTATAGAGAGTGGTCATGGCGGAAGTGGAAAACATGTGGTATTATATACTAAGAAAGCATTTGAAGTTTTTTCTATTTTATTTAAAAAAGTAGTGTCTAAAAATATATAATATGGGAGAAAACATTGGGTCAAGTTCTCGTTTCAGTAAGATAGATTCTTTTGTTTCAGCAAATCCAGGAACTCCTGAGATGAAGAAACTTTTGGCTATTATGCGACTAAATAGTCTGGAAGCATCAAAAAAAGAAAAGGAAATAAGAAATATGGTAAAAAAAAAGGTGAATTATCTGAAGAAGATATTGCCAATGTCGAAGCATATATTTTTTTACTTGAAAAAATAATGGATACAGATACGGATGATCTCAAAGATATGTCTATACATACTGATAAGGCAAAATGGCATCCTGAATGGGCACGTAGAAATCGTGAATTAAAATTTGCATATCGTGTATTGCAAGATTTTAAAAACAGTTTATCGGTTGACACAGAGGCAGATGAAAAAGATGAGTTTAGGCATGATATTAGTATATTTATCATTCGTTTAAAAAAGTTTTTAATACGCCGTAATCTTATAACATCATAATATATGATCGCCTTACTCAAAGGTATAATCCATAATAAACAAAAAAATCGTTTGGTTATTATGACAAACGGTGGAGTTGGTTATGATGTGTTTGTTTCATCGGTATTGTTTGTTGAGTGTGTGGTGGGGAGAAATATTGAATTATTGACATATTTGAAAGTTGCCGAACAAGCGATGGAATTGTATGGATTCCGTGATATACACGAAAAAGCATTTTTTGAATTATTGATTTCAGTAAAAGGTGTTGGACCAAAGGGGGCGTTGAATATTTTGTCGTTGGGTAGTATAGTAGATATTCAGTCTGCTATATCACGTGGAGATGTGACATATCTCACACAAGTAAGTGGATTGGGCAAACGTACAGCAGAACGACTCTGTGTAGAATTAAAAAATAAAGTAGGAAGTGAAACCATCGATGAGATGCGAGGAGATAGTGCAATAGTGGGAGATGTAGTAGAAGGATTGGTTGCAATGGGGTATAGCAAAGATGAAGTACGTGATGTAGTACAAGGTCTTGATATGAAACAAAAAGATGCTGAACAATTGTTACGCGACGCATTGAAAATGTTGTCGCGATGAGGTCTAAAGATTAAATATAAGATTTTTATATTAAACAATTTTTTATTTATATATTTATATTATAATATGCAACGTAGAGATACACCGCAAATGCCAAGACCTTCACACGAAAACCGTATTGATAGAAGAAATGGTGATGAACAACAAATAGAAGCAAATATAGGAATTGCAAATGAATTGGTAAAAGATTTATATGAGGGAAAAGATTTTATGTTGCCAATAGGACCTGATATATTGGGGAGTGTGTCATTTTGGAATATGGTTGGCGAAGGGGTAAAAGATTTGTGGGGAGATGTGCCAGTTGTGGAAGAGATAATTCATGTGGTTGATGTGTTGGAAAATGGGGGTGCTGTTCGTATGGCAACTTTGGAAACAGTACGTGATAATATCAATAAGACATTGGAAGAAAAAAAACAAGAAGAACAGCGTAGAGCAGCGTAATAAAATATTTTATTTTTTTATGAAACAATATCCAGAAAAAGATCCTCTTGCGTTTCTTGATATACCTACTGAAGAAGAACGGGAAGAAAAAAAGAAAAAAAGACAAGAAGATATCGAGATGGCTTTGCAAGACATAGCCGAAAGACGGCCGGGTTATTTGGAATTGCAAGAACTTGTCTCTGCTGAATTTGGTGGATATACACAAGCAGAAAAGAGAGATCTCTACACATCATTGGCATTGAGATTCTTTACTGAACCAAAACTTTTGGAATTAATAAGTAGTGAAATTGAAATAAAACATGAAAATGAGATAGATGAAAAAGTAAAAAAATGTTTAATTAAAATACTTGAAAAATTAAAAAAAACTATTCATGAAGGGTGTGTAAAAGGGGATTTAAAAATTGATATTCACAATAAAACAGTATTGGCATCATGGGTGGATGCGATGTCAGAAAGGGGTAATATACCTATATTAGTTTTTGAAGCATGGAAAGATTTATGGAAAAATGGTAAAGATGTCGCAAAATTTGTTGATTATTATTATGTATTAGCAGATATCGCACTTGATACTTCTGATCTTCATGTATTAAAATTTATACTTTCATTAAGCCAAGGGTTTTTGAATAATTTGTCAGATACAGAAAAATTTTTATTACGTGATAAAATTTTGACAGGTCAAGTGGTTATAGATGATGTTAAAACTTTGCAAAAAATGATAGATGCTGATGCGGTTTTTAGTTATATAATGAATAAATTTACATCCCATGGTAATACGTATGTTGCTGAGGCAAATGAAAATTTTAATACGGCGGTAAGTGATGGAACATTTAAAAATAGTATTTTTTATGCTCTTTTAAAAGACGTAAGAGATGATAATTCTCCATCGGGTGAACAACGTAGAAATAAAATGAATGCAATTTTTTTGAGCAATGCGGAACAACCGGATGTTGATTTGACAAAATTTCCATTTAATCTGATGTTTGATCAAGATAGAATCACCTCTTTGCGAAGACGGTTGAATGAATATATGGTTGAGAAAGAGGGTCAGGGAGTTCGAAGGATTTTTGTGCCAAAAAAAGGAGAATATGTACGAGGATTTTCATCTAATTTTGATGAGCGCCCTGATGAAGTTACTAATCTTTTGGAAGATAATAAAGAAAAAGATTGTTATGTAGGACGAATATTTGAAACACTGGCAGTACAATTTTCTGATTTGAATGATGAAGAAAGAGTGGAAATACAGAAGTTTGTTGGTGTTTTAAAAAACAAACTAATGCATGAAGCACGATATCTAGTTAGCCCTCGTGGAGATAAAATTATTATTGAAGATGAGACTCTTCGAAATACCTATGGTATAGAAACGATTACATTTATACCCGATACATCAGTAGTTGATTTAAAAATTGCTGTTCAATATAGGGATGGTCTAACATGTTGGTGTCGTCTTGATACTAAATTTACACTTCGTGATTTTGCACAAAAAGAAAACCAATTGGATGTCTCTGTAGACGCATCGCTTGAATGGCATGCAATTATATTGCAATGTCTGTCTGAGATTTTGCATAAAGAAAAAACTCAAACAAAGAAAAGTGTGTATGAAACAGATGCTAAAACTGAAGTGGTTACACGTCGTCCACATTTACGTAAATTACCAGCAGGAAAAGGCTTTACACCACAACAAGCTTTGTTTGCTTTTGAAAATTATGGAATAGATTTGGCACGTTTTAATCAACAGCGCAATTTGGGAAAAGAAAACGGGCAGTTTACTTTTGTTTCTGAAACAGTTGTATCAAGCGATAGAGGTGATACCCCTGTTGAAACTGTTTTAAGGCAGGTAGAAGGACTACTATTTATATCTAAAACAAAATAATGTAAAAATTTTATTTTAAAAATACCTTGTTAGTAACAAGGTATTTTTTATAGTATATATTTGATACAAATAATGTGAATCAAATTGTTATCAGCCTTCGAGCAAGGCCATACTTGCAACGGTATCTCCTTCGGATTTGAAACGCATGATACGGACACCTTGTGTTGCACGACCAAGTGTAGAGATACTTTTTATTTCTGTACGAATGACCTGACCTTTGACAGATATGAGCATGAGATCTTGTTTTTCTGTATTGTTGATAACACGCATGCCAATAATATTGCCCGTCTTTGTAGTGATAGACATAGTTTTGACACCGCTACCACCACGACCTTGTACTTTGTATTCGCTTAGTTTTGTGCGTTTACCAAGACCATTTTTCGATATGACAAGTAATTCCAATACATTTTTCTTTATAAGACCAGTATCAACAACATCCATACCAACAATTTCATCATGAGATTTTAATTTCATAGCACGAACACCTGCTGCAGTACGACCCATAGCACGAATATGTTTTTCTTGAAAACGTATTGCTTGACCAAGAGATGTACCGATGATGACATCGTTACTTCCGCTTGATGGGCGTACCCATTCGAGCATATCATCTTCTTTTAATTTTAGTGCAATAAGTCCTGATTTTCGTACATTTTTGAAATCTCCTATTTTACTTCGTTTTATAGTACCTTTGCTTGTAACCATGACAAGATGTGAATATTTATTCATATCATCCATAGATAAGATAGCAGATACTTTTTCATTTGGTGCGAGCTGGAGGAAGTTGACAAGTGCTTGACCCTTTGCTGTTCTACTCACTTGAGGAATATCGTAGGCATGGAGCTGGAATACACGACCGCGTGTTGTAAAAAATAATATATTGTCGTGTGTATTGGTAGAAATGATTGCATCTACGACGTCTTCTTCTTTTGTTGAAAATCCCATGACACCTTTGCCACCACGACTTTGGGTACGAAAGGTATCTGGTGGAAGACGTTTGATATAGCCATCACGTGTCGCGATGATCAATGTTGGTTCGTTTGGTACCAAATCTTCGATACTAAATTCTTTGACACCATGTGCAACAATTGCAGTACGACGTTCATTTGCATATTTTGTTTGTATTTCAATAATTTCATCCTTGATAAGCGCAAGCATTTTTTTGGTACTTTTTAATAATGCTTCAAGTTCGGCAATAATTTTTTTCTTTTCTTTGAGTTCATCTTCTATTTTTTGTCGTTCGAGATTTGCGAGTTGTTGCAAACGCATTTCGAGGATTGCTTGTGATTGTCTATCAGAAAATTTAAATTTTTTCATCAAGTTTATTTTTGCTTCCTCTTTGTCTTTTGATTTTCGAATTGTTGCTATGACAAGATCAATTTTGTCCAATGCCATTTTTAAACCTTCCAAAATATGTGCTCTATCACGTGCTTTTTCAAGATCAAATTCGGCACGGCGACGAACGACTTCTTGGCGATGTTTTATATATTCTTCGAGTACTGTTTTTAAGTTCAATACACGTGGTTGTATACCATCGACCAACGCAAGCATGTTGACATGAAATGTTGTTTGTAAATCAGTTAATTTATACAAACGATTCAAGACTTTTTTTGGATAAGCATCCTTTTTTAGTTCGATGACAACACGTACACCATCTTTATTTGATTCATCACGAAGATCTTTTATGCCGTCAATCTTTTTTTCTTGTACAAGTGATGCGATTTTTTCGAGTAATGTTGATTTATTTACTTGATAGGGTATTTCATTTACAATGATTGCAAAGGTATCATTTTTTCTTTCGACAATATCTGTTTTTGCACGAATAACAATACCACCACGACCAGTCGCATATGCCGCAGCAATATCTTTTTTGTTATAAATAATACCACCTGTTGGAAAATCTGGTCCTTTGACATATTCGGTCAATTCTTCAATACTAATTTCTGGATTATCGATGAGTTGTATGACACCATTACATAATTCTCCAAGATTGTGTGGTGGAATATTAGTTGCCATACCGACTGCAATACCCATACTTCCATTTAACAATAAGTTTGGAAGCTTTGCAGGGAGTACACGTGGTTCTCTGTGAGATCCATCATACGTTGCAGAAAAATCAACAGTATTTTTTTCTATATCATAGAGTAATTCTTCGGCTGCTGCTTGTAATTTTGTTTCAGTATAACGCATCGCAGCTGCACTATCTCCATCCATAGAACCGAAGTTTCCTTGACCATTTACGAGCATCTGACGCATATTGAAATCTTGCGCCATACGTACGAGTGAGTCATAAATAGCCGAATCACCATGTGGATGATATTTTGCCATCACTTCACCGACGACGTGAGCAGATTTTTTGAATTTTGAATTGTGACGAAGTCCAATACCCCACATGGCATAGAGAATACGTCGGTGTACTGGTTTTAATCCATCACGTACATCTGGCAATGCACGTGAGACGATGACACTCATCGCATAATCGAGATATGACGTCTTCATTTCATCAACAAGATTGATTGGTTCGACACGTCCTTCTCTGATTTGTATCGTTTTGTCTTCTTGTGTTTCTTGTTTTTTTGTTTCCATCTTTTTTCGTGGCATACAGATTTTTTGTTACATGATTGTTAGTTAGTAGTTGTTGATATGCTCGATGATGCAGTACTAGATGAGTGTATTGATTCGAATAATGCACCGAGTGTTTGAGAAATTTTTTGTTCAGGTTTGTCTTGTGTTGTTTCCGAAATGATTTCTTTTGTATTGTCGAGTTCTTCTTGACCAAATGTAGTCAAAATATTACTAATATCTTGTTTGCTTTGTGACCATAGCTGTTCAC
>Ga0066639_10003560_pt1 | contig 13468 bp, 12 predicted proteins | sample CryGeyCG2114_010_2_FD_59504 | JGI IMG/M metagenome (GOLD analysis project Ga0066639, IMG submission 59504) | Groundwater microbial communities from aquifer - Crystal Geyser CG10_big_fil_rev_8/21/14_0.10 | ecosystem: Environmental > Aquatic > Deep subsurface > Groundwater | place: USA: Utah...
AGAAAACTGACAGCAATCGTGGCTAAAAGTAAAACCATCGTTATCTTTATTAACCAGATAAGAATGAAAATTGGTGTAATGTTTGGCAACCCAGAAACAACCCCGGGCGGGAGGGCTCTAAAGTTCTATACATCAGTAAGAATCGATGTAAGAAGGATTGCTCAGATAAAAAAAGGAGATGAGGTTATTGGCTCGCGAACAAGAGCAAAAGTTGTCAAAAATAAGGTTGCCTCCCCTTTCAAGCAAGCGGAGTTTGATCTAGTACACAATGAGGGAATTTCTCGTAATGGAGAATTATTAGTGTTGGGGGAAAAATATGGCCTTGTGACCAAGTCCGGCTCAAGTTATTCGTTTGGTGAAGAAAAACTAGGCAGAGGCTATGACGCGGCCAGAGAAACTCTTAAAGAAAACAAGAAATTGGCCAGTGCTTTGGTTAAACAAATTAAAGAAGCTCTTAAAGAAAGAGGCTAAACTCTTTGTTTGAATAAAATAATCCTCAGATTAGAGAAAACTATGAGTCCTGCGAGAGACAGGATGCCGAGCAAAGAAATCTGCGTGAGTATCTCGGTATTCATAAATGCAAATTTATAGAAATATATTAAATCTCCCGGAGCAAAAGAGCGTGTATTGGCTAGGACGTTCGAAACTGAAACATTTACCAGAAGCAGAGAAAACAGGAAAGCCGTGACGTACAACTTGACAGCAACCGGACTGAGAACCCTTCTTATAAAGGAAATGAGATAAACCCTTCTCATAATTCTATTTTTTAAATTTATATTTTGATCTGTTATCATGTGTTAATCGAGTTTAAACTAGGTGGTAGTCACTAATTTTTTGGAACTCCTTCTTGGCTCTATATATTCTTGTTTTTACCGCGCCTACAGAAATCCCTTCTATTTCAGATATCTCCTTTTGTGGTCTCTTCTCAATAAAGTGTAAGTGCAAAACTCTGCTTAACATCTTTGGCATTTGAGTCAAAATCCTTGCAATGTAGTCAGTAATTTCCTTTTTCTTTAAAGAAGAAGATGTTCCGGGGTCTTCAATATATTTGAGCATTTCGTCGGAGAGCTCAAGCACCGATGCCCTCTTCTTTTTTAACCTCTGATAGTAAGTCAGGCATGTATTTATCAGAATTTTATATGCCCAAGATTTAAAAGACGAACCCTCTTGCTTTTTGAACCTGGAGGCATTTAAATAAATTTTTGTAAAAGATTCTTGAACAGCATCTTCAGCGTCTTCTTTGTTTCTTAATATTGACAATGCCTTCCTTAGGAAGGCCCGATCATATCTCTCAACAATCAGAGCAAATACCTCAGGGTTCTTAACAGATTCCATAAGAAGCACCTCGTCTCCGACATTTTCTAAATCTGCTTCTTCTCCAAAGTTTAGAAGTTTAAACATTGCGCCTTTTAAACTAGAGCGTCCGGAGAGCCCCAAAAGGGGCTCTCAGGCCTGCCACTAGCTAACTAATAATATATCTCGACCTTCCTACATATTTCAACTACCTAATTTGAAAAAAGTCACACTTGGAGTAGAATAGCTCCCGTATGCTTAATTATAATGAAATAACCCCAAAAAAGGTGATTGAATTTGAGGGCGAACCCTGTGAGGTTCTCTCTTCTAATGTATTTCGTAAACAACAGAGAAAGCCGGTTAATCAGACAAAATTAAAAAACTTAATCACGGGTAAGATCTTGGAGCACTCTTTTCACCAATCTGAAAAAGTTGAAGAAGCAGAAATTGATTCTAAAGAAATAAAATACCTATACGAAAACAAGGGGGAATATTGGTTTTCTGAAATAGACAACCCAAGCCAAAGATTCAATCTTGACCCCAATATTATTCCGAATGCATTTAAATTCATTAGACAAAATGAACCCGTAACAGTAATGGTTTTTGACGATAAGATAATAGGGTTTAAAATCCCAATAAAAGTGTCACTTAAAGTGAGTGATGCTCCGCCAGCTGTTAAAGGTAACACCTCGTCGGGTGCAACTAAGCTAGTAACACTTGAAACTGGTGCTGTTATAACGACACCAATTTTTGTAAACGAGGGAGACTTGGTCGAAGTAAATACCGAAACAGGAAACTACAGCGGTAGAGCCTAACAGTTTGAAGAAACTGTTACTTAGAAGTGTATGGTAAAAGTGCCATAAATCTTGCCCTTTTGATTGCCTGCTCTAATTTACGGTGATTATTTGCGTTAACACCAGTTCTCTTTTTTGAAACAATCCGAGCATGAGGATTAACAAACTTTTTTAAAATCTCTACATTTTTGTAGTCGATATATTTGATTCCATGCTGAGAAAAATAATCTTGTTTAGCCATGAATGATTTTTGTTAATGAATGATAATGAATTTACAAACAATCTTCACCCCTCACCCAGAGCTCAAATACTTGAACAAAGTATTTTTACACTCTTCCCAGAAACTTAAGTGCTGGGTGAGGGGTTAAGAAAATTATAAAAATTATATCTTCGCTTTGCTTGTTATAATTTATTAATTTTCTAAAAAGGAATATCCTCTGGCTTAATATCTTCTTCTGGATATTCAATTGTATCAAGATTTTCTTTGGTAGAGTCTTCGTTTTCTTTATTCTCTTTTTGAGAAGGGGCTGAAGAAGCAACGCCACTTTTCTTAGGTCCAAACTGGATCCTGTCTGCCACAATCTCGGTCATGTATTTCTTTTGACCGTCGTTCCCTTCCCAACTTCTCGTCTGAATCCTGCCTTCGACAAGAGCACTGCTACCTTTCTTGAGATATTGAGAAGCCGTCTCAGCTTGTCGGCCAAAAACAACTATATTGTGATAGTCAGTGCTCTCTTGCTTGTTCCCGTCTTTATCTTTCCAAACTCGATTTGTTGCAATAGAAAGAGTAGAAACCGGCACACCAGAAGGTAGTGACCTCAGCTCTGGGTCTCTTGTTAAATTTCCTATAATAATTGCTTTATTTAAATACATAATCGTTATTCAACTACTAATTCATCTATGGCCTTATCAACTTCGACTTCCGATATTTCGCCTGCCTCCTTGATTTCCTTTTCATTTTTTGGAGACCTCACTTCAGCTTCGACTCTGTGTATTGGTTTTGAAACAATCATTCCTGATTCTCTAACAGACTTTATTAAGAGGAACCTCAGTATATTAGGCGCGTTCTTTAATTCATTTTCTATTTTGATTACACTCTCTGGAGATGCCTCGAACTTAATCCAGCCAAAATATGCAGTATCAAAATCCACTTTTTTATTTTGAATTTTTTTACTTATTTTGTAAGCCAGCTTTGTTGCCTTAGGAGAACTTTCTTCCCCGATAAGAAAACCTTGATTCTTTTGAACCAGCTCCTTTAAAGAAGCCATTTCAGCGGGAAGACGCTCTTCCGCGACAAAAGGAAACACATGGAAACCAAGCTCGTAGACTTTAAGCTCGTCACCCAAGTCGGTTTCTGTTTTTTTATTACTTTCTGTCTTTTCTGCTGACATCGGCTAAAGATTATCACGGCATAAAGCCTTTTTCAAGCCCTTAAATGAAATCTGGAGATAGAGTTATTCAGAAGTTCCCGAGACACCTCTTCGGCCAGCAGACCCTTAATTTGGGCTATTTTAAGGGCAATTTGAGACACATTGGATGGCTCATTCCTTTTGCCCCGAAAAGGCTCTGGAGAGGCGTATGGAGAGTCTGTCTCTATAAGGAGGCTCTCCATAGGAGATTTTTTAATTACTTCGTCCAAAACACTAGAAAACGTGGCAACCCCGGAGATAGAAATAGTAAAACCTAATTCGAAGTATTTTTTTGCAATGTCTAGAGTAGAGGTAAAAAAATGAGAATTACCCCGTAAGGTTTCACCGTGTTCTTTCTTTTTACTAAACAATATTTCCAATGCGTCTTCATGAGCATCCCTCACATGTAGCATCAGAGGCAGTCGCTTTGTTGCCGCCAAATCAATTTGTTTTTCAAAAAGTTCTCTCTGACTTTTTCTGTCACTCTTATCCTTTTGATGGAAATAATCTAAACCACACTCCCCTATAGCGACCACCTTAGGATTAGAGATTAAGCCTTCCAAAAAAATTTCATCATATACTTCTTTGTAATCAGTCGGGTGAAAGCCAACACAGGCCCAAATATTTTCATATTTTTCGGCAATTTCAATAGCCCTCCTTGAAGTCTCCTTATCTACGCCAACGACAATAGTCCCTGTGTTACTCTCTTCCATTCGACTTACCACATCATCCAAATCTTTTTCAAATTCGGGTGCATTTAGGTGAGAGTGGATATCAATATATTTTAGATTCATATCCTAGCGAAAAGAGGTTCGGGCATCTCTCCACTTTCAAGTGTCTTTGTAATTATTTGTGACGAATTAGGCAAAAAAGGCTCAAGAATTACTGCCAGTTCATACAACCTTATAATCAAGTAGGCAATAATTTCTTTGGCTTTGGCCTCGTCGGTTTTAATGAGCTTGAACGGCTCTGACTCTTGAATGTATGAGTCAAGTGCCCCAAACTCTACCCAAAGGTAGTCCAGTGCTTTGTTAAATTCGAAGGATTTCAGATATTTTGAAACATTAGCAAAGTCCTCCCCGATCAAAATTTCGTCTTTCGAAGGTAATCCTACTGCAACCTCATAGGAAACAGCCATTTTGGAAATACGACTGAAAAGATTACCTAAGCCATTGGCAAGACCCGCATTATAATTTTCAAGTAAAACATCCTCAGAAAAATTACTGTCTTCCACGGGAGAGGTGTGACGTAAAAGTTGGTATCGAAGAGCGTCAGTCCCGATTTTTTCAACAATCTCAACTGGATCAACAACATTGCCAATAGATTTTGAGATTTTTTGCCCTTGAACATTTACAAAACCATGATAGAAAACTTGATCTGTCGTTTTTATCTTGGCGGATAAAAGCATCGCCTGCCACATCAAAGATTGAAACCTAACCTGGTCTTTGCCCGCAAATTGTATCGTCTCTCCCTCTAACCAAAATTTTTTAAAATCTCCTCCCACATCTGGCCAACCAAGAGTCGAAATATAGTTTGTTAGAGCCTCAAACCAAACATACATAACTTGGCTTTCGTCGTCAGGAACTGGGACTCCCCACGGCATTTTATCTTTAAGCCTTGAGATTGAAAAATCCTCCAGGCCATTTTTAACAAAATTAATTGCCTCTATCCTTCTCCAGTCAGGGATAATAACATCTTCCTTGTCTAAATATTCTAAAAGTTCATTTTGATATTTACTAAATTTGAAAAAATAATTTTCTTCTTCTAACACTTCTAGGTCCAGGGTGGAATGATTAGGACAACGCCCATCTAGCAACTCGTCTTCTTTTACAAACCTTTCGCAGGCCACACAATATAAACCTTTGTACTTTTTTTTATAAATATCACCATTCTCATCACATTTTCTCCAAATTTCTTGAGCGGCCTTTATATGAAACCGGTCTGTCGTCCTAATAAATTTGTCATAACTCAGATTTAGAGCTGTTTTTAAATCGTCAAACTTGGGGGCAAGTTCATCTACATATTCTTGGGGCGTTTTGCTAAGCTCTAACGCTTTTTCATAAACTTTTTGACCGTGCTCATCTGTACCTGTATTAAAAAAAACTTCTCGTCCAATTATTCTGTTAAATCTTGCGATGACATCTGCTTGGACTATTTCCAACGCAAAACCAACATGCGGCTTGGCATTTACGTAAGGAAGGGTTGTTGTTAGATATAAAGGTTTGTTCATAAAAATCGGAGGTTTCTCTGAAGCCTAAGATAAGATGAGAGAAGCCTATTTAGCTTCAACTTCAACCTGACTCTCAAGAATCTTTCTGTTCCCAACCTCAACATCATTTAGAAACTCCATTAGTGCTGTGGCAATTGGTACAGCAAGTATTAAGCCCAAAAAACCTGCGAGTTTGGCCCCGACTATCAATGAGATTATGACAAAAATTGCCGGGAGTCCAGTAACTTTTTTTACAACTAAGGGAAAGATCAAGTGATTTTCAAATTGCTGAATTATTATGTACAAACCCACCACGATAAGCCCTGTTGTTAACCCACTTTGAGAAAAAGCAATAAAAACCGCTGGTACTGCCGCTAGAATTGGCCCAAATAGAGGAATTAGCTCAAAAAGACCGGCGAGAACTGCTAGTAAGAAAGCATATCGTATATCAAGTATTGCTAAACCTAAATAACTTAATATTCCGATAATTAAAGCAAGAACCAATTGTCCTTGCATCCACAAACCAATTTTCCTTTGAGAGCGCTTCCAAAGACTAACGATATATTCTTGATGTTTGGCAGGGGTTACAACCCTTAGAAAATTATCAATACCGTTCTCTTGGACAGCTAGATAGAAAGACAAAATAATGATTAAGAAAAAACTGAGGACACCACCGAAAACAGTACTAACAGTTTTCCAAAAACCTTCTGTGGCATTCCCCACTATTTTTTGAAACTGTGAAATAAAATCTTTCACAGAAATACTGTTAGAAATATCCTGAACGGCTGGATTTAATATCCCCAAGTCTTTTCCATTTATTGGATTCCAAACATCGATACTGTCAACGAAGGCTGGTAAATTATTAATAAAGCCAGAAACCTCTTTAAAAAGTGGAGGGGCGAAAGAGTAGAACAAACCAAGAAAAAGTAAAAGTATTAATAAATAGACTAGTAGAACGGCCGGTAACCTCGGCACAGAATGTTTTCTAAACCAAAGAACGGCTGGCTCTACAGCTGAGGCGATTACAACCGCAGTGAGAAGGACAAGAACCAAATCACGAAAAAGAAAAATAGCCCAAAATAACAAGATGATGAGAACGGTTTTTAATATAGTTCCAGCACTTATATTTATTGTTATATTTTTGGAATCATTCATCTACTCGATTCTAGCATTTAAAAAAGATTTACTTAATAACGACGTCGTCACCAGCTCGATAGCTTGGCTCATTACTCATTCTTGTGTCTAACGCCCCGCGGACAAAGTCTATTATTGTGCCGGTGAAATCATCCTTGGCTTTGACTCTCGTATCTCCAACTAATATAGGGGCAATCCCTATTTGACTTATACTTGGCAATAAAGAAATCTGGAACGAAATTTCCCTGGGAGAGGAACCAATGCCTGACCCCGCTGGAACGTAACCAGCATCCCAAGAGACCTCCCTACTGACAGAGTTATATGTTAGGCCGGTCCCAACAACGTTATTAGTAAATTGCACATAAGACGGAAGTTTTGCCGTAACAATCGTATTAGAAACATCATTGACACTGTTACTTAGCGCCCAGACAATTGTATAGGTGGTTTCTTTTTCTGCTACTGGAGGAATTGAGCCCGTATTTGCAATAGACCCAGAATGATGAAGTACTTTGGAATTTAGTGACAAACTGGTGTTAAATCGTATTGTTTTTTTAACAGAAGAATTTATTTCCTCTGAGACACCACTTTCAGATAACCTGCGTCCTCTAACGCTTACATCGATTGTCATCTCTGGGTTTGATAACGAGACTTTTGTCGGGTTCGGGGAAGCAACTCTAAAACCAACTTGCCCACGCTCTCCCGGACTGACTGATTCAAAAATAGCATTCCTCTCCTGGCCCCACGTAACAGTGTTGTCTATGGAATTATAAAATCCTTTCTCCACAAAAACAGTGTCCTCAGCAAAATCACCCGATATGACCGCCCTTATCTCGACATTAGCAATGTTGGTCGACAAATTATTAGTCCAATTGATACCGACATTTACTAATTTTAATAAATCGATACTTTGATTTTCTGACGAGCTACCATCGATGACAACATCGAGAGAAAGAAATGGCTTCTTAATAAAAATTGATCGACTTGTCACGACAAAGGCGGTCTCTAATTCTGTATTACTTTCTTTGCTTTGAATTCCAGCAAAGAACCTGAAAAACCTCTCTTCGTCGTCTTGGCCCTCTAATGTTCCCGTAATCTTAATCTTCCTCTCTTCCCCCGGTGAAATATCGCCCATCCTCCAAACATTCTGGTCGTAGGATGAGTTTGGTACTGAAGATTTGAATGAAAAACCAAAAGGATACTCTGCTACCAACATCAGGTCCTTAATGACACTGTCAGAGTTTGAGCGCATTGTAATATCAAGAGAAATCTCTTTACCAGAGTTAACTTCGCTCAAGGACATAATACTCATACTCACAGGCGAATCGTTAATTTCTATATCGTAAAACTTATCCTTGGAGAAAATAGCATTTGACCCAGAAACCCTATACTCAACAGTGAATTTAATTTTCTGTATGTCAGATTTCTCACCAAAAAGAACAACTGATATTGGCTGGTTAACCTTATCTCCCGGTTTTACCTGGCCCAAAGAAAATCTTTCTCTTGGTAATTCTTTTGAAAAATCATTTGAAGAACGAGCTCCATCCGGATACTCAACGATTAAGTCTGCAAGTTCTAAAGATGTTGTATTTTTGTTTGTTACAATCACCTCCAAACTTAAAATCTCTCCCCCGCTAACAGAAACTGGGCCAGAAAGAGCTATGGAAACATTATCAGAAGAAATAATATTGTTTTCTCCAAAAATAACAAAAACAGCTACGGCCATGGCCACAACAAAAAAGACAAACGAACCAGTCAGAAATATCCCAGTAAATTTTCTTTTTTTACTCATTTTTTGAAAATTAACTTTAGCACCAATCAAATCATCAGAGCCCCTCCCTTCCCAATCCACTCTTATGTCGTCAACTCTTTCTTTGGGCGTTTTGGTTCTATTTTGGTCTAAATTAGAAGAGAACCCACGAGAATTTATATACTTGTTTAACTCCTCAATTTTACTTTTTTTTTCATTATCATTCATAAATTTAAAGTTGACTAGCTTGAATAGAAAGATTTATTTCTTTTATTATAAGTGCTTTTGATGAAATGGCTTTACTTATTATTACCCTATTATAGTCATTTTGATGAAAAAATTCTTCCAAAAAATCCTTGTTCTCAACATAGCCCAATTCTCTTAAGAATCTTAGGACAATAAGTGTCTCCAACCCAGTTATTTCCTCGTTGTCTAAATTTTCAGAATCAAGAAACTCCAAACCTGTTGATATTATATCAAATAGTTGTTCGTGCCTTTCTTCGGCCGGAACCATTCTCCTTAAAAGAAGTAAGACCCTTATAACAACATTAGTTTTGTTTTTGTTAGAGAAATTTGTAACGTTCTTCTTTTTGTAAACCTCTGTCAACATCCAACCGTTTCTACCTCTCAAAATGTAAGCCTCCACAAAAAAAAGATTCTGAGCATTGTATCTAAGCTTCGATCGTAATTCTCTAATCCCCTGGGCTTTGACCTGGATTAAACCAAAGTCTTTTGTAAAAAGATTAAAAATACGACTTGCCTCGCCAATGTTACTTCCCCCAATAACAATACCTGGGGTTTTATACTTTATATGAGACATATTAGACTATAGAGATTTTTAATGTGTTTTCTCCGACACGGACCTCTTCTTCACCCCCCTCTCTTATTATCTCTTTGATGCCACAAACTTTTTTTATCTCGTTCTCAAATTTGTCCATAAAAGAGAGGTCTCCCTCTGATGAAACATTAAGAGTGATAACATCGTTTGGTTTAAGACCTTTTTCCTTTCGCATGCTTTGAATATGTCTAATCAGATCTCGAGCATTCCCTTCTTCTTTAAGTACTGATGTAATTTCCGTATTCAGCAAGACATCTTTCTCGAGATTCTTGTCAAACAAAACATTTTTTACATTAACCTCATCTTTTATTAGAGAAATTAGGTCTCCATCAAGTTCCTCGCCCTTTACAGTAAGTGTCTCTAACGGCTGTCTAACTTTAATCCCTTCGATGGCTCTTGATTCTAAACCAAAAGAAACAACCTTCCTTGTATTAAGCATGTCCTCCAAGAGCTTATCATCGATTCTATAATTTTCTGGCCATAGATCGAGATGAACGCTCTCGCTCTCCCCTCCCGTCTTTTTATATAAATCTTCTGCGAGGAATGGGGTAAAAGGAGCTAATAGCCTTGAAAGATTTAACAACACAAGCTTTGTTGTTCTAATGGCATTAAGCTTATCCTCTCTGTCTTCTCCCTTAAACCTATCTCTCGATCTTCGAATATACCAAGTAGATAAATCGTCAATGAAGTCTAGAAAGGGGCGAGAAGCCTTATCAAGCTCATATAGATCTAGCCCTCTTGTTACCTCTGTTCCCAACTCACCTAAACGAGAAATAATCCATTTATCTAAAAGGTTCGGCGAATTATCATCCGCCTCGACATCTTCTTTGTATAATTCATAAAAAGATAAGACATTTTGTAGTCTTAAAATGACTTTCTTATACGAATCGTCAACACCACTTTCCGAAAAACTAAGATTTTCTGCCCGAACAACGGACGATGATAGTAGATAAAACCTAACCGCATCAGCTCCATATTTATCAATAATTGTTACAGGGTCTGGAAAATTCTGAAGCCTCTTGCTCATTTTTTTTCCGTCTTCTGCTAAAACAATTCCGTTCACAATGACGTTCTTAAATGCGTTTTTTTTAAACAAGCTTCCAGAGAGAACGTGTTGATAATAAAACCACTTACTTACTTGGTCGAGACCCTCCGCGATAAAATCGGCTGGAATCCTTTTTTGTATTTTATCTTTGTTTTCAAATGGATAATGATAAGAAGAAAAAGGAACAGAACCAGAATCAAACCACGTATCTAACACATCACTAACTCTCTCATAAAGCCTTCCCTCCTCGTCAACAAGTTCAATCTCATCAACATAAGGCCTGTGTAAATCTAATTCATAAATTCCATTATGAGGAAGTCTGGTAAAGACTAATTCCCTTACCTCAGTATTTTTAAAATAATCATCATTCTGGAGAGTTTCCTTGTTTGAGTCTCCAGAGGCAGCAGCAAAAAGAAAGTGGATGGGCGTCCCGTGACTCACAATTAGAATCGTCTTATTTTGATATTTGTTTTCAATATCATAAATAAACTCCCCCATTCTAATACGAACATCTTTTTCGTCTTCACCATTTGGACACCTCATATTGAATTTGTCCCTAATATCTCCATAATCCCCATGGTGGTCACTTACAAGTTCGCCATCATGATCACCGAAATTTTTCTCTTTTATTCTATCGTCGTAAATAACTTCAGCTCCTAACTCGGAGGCAACGATTTCGGCCGTCTCTTTAGTTCTTAAAACTGGAGAGGAAATGACTAGATCAATATTATTCCCTTTCAATTCCTTCGCCCTTTCTAAAACAGTCCTCCTCCCTTCTTCTGTAAGGTGATTATTTGGATCATTTCCTGAATCAAATCGATTAAGGGTGTTACTCTTGGCCTCGCCGTGTCTCATAACAAGATATTTATTTCCAGAATTTTTGGTATATTTTTTGAAATCATCTACCCCTCCAATAACAATTCTCTCTCCACTCTCTTTATTCTCCCAAACTGGGATTGTGTTTGCCCAAAACCTTTGTCTGCTTATAGACCAATCTCGAGCGTTTGAGAGCCAGTCGGCCCACCTCCCTTCCTTAATGTGCTTTGGCGACCAAGAAATATCTTCAGAATATTTCAGAAGATCATCCTTCACCTTTAGAACAGAAACAAACCAAGAACTTGTAGCAAAGTTTAGTAGTGGAGTTTCGCACCTCCAACAATGTGGATAAGAGTGCTCATATTTTCCTTTAGAAAAAAGTAGGCCTTTATTGTTTAGGATTTTTATTATTAGAACATCCGTAGCCTGAATATCGTCCTTAGGCTTAACGAACCGCCCCGCTAATTCTTTAACTTGAGGTTTTATGATCCCGTCCATTCCAATATGTTGAATAAAAGGAAGCGATCTCTCTTTTCCTAAGTTCATGTCGTCTTCTCCAAATGCTGGGGCAATATGAACAACGCCAGTTCCATCTTCTGTGGTTACAAAATCAGCCGAATAAATTTTCCAACCATTTTCCCTGTTTTCTAAACTCTCATCTTCGGCGTAATCGTTAAAAAGGGGTAGATAACTTTTACCGACTAAATCTTTTCCCTTAAATTCTTCAACTACTTCATATTTGTCACTTCCAAAAATTTCTTCTAGTTTATTTTTTGCAAGAATAAATTCTATAAGGTCCTCCTCTCCCTCGTTCCTTTTTTCAATTTTCACATAGTCGATGTCTTCCCCTACAGCCAAAGCAACATTTCCCGGAAGAGTCCATGGAGTAGTAGTCCACGCCAGAACAAATGTTCCTGGTTCATCAACTAATTCAAATTTAGCCGTGACGGCCAGGTCTTTTACATCTTTATAGCCCTCTGCGACTTCCGCCTGAGCTAAAGTTGTCTCACATCGCGGGCAGATGTGCATCGAGCGATAGTCTTTATAAATTAAACCCTTCTCATAAAGCTCTTTAAAAGCCCACCATTCTGACTCCATATATGAAGCATCTAGTGTTTGATATGGATTACTCATGTCGGCCCAGCGACCAAACCTCGGAATGAACTCATTCCAAGCATCCACATAAGTAAAAAGTTTTTCTCTACAGAGATTGTTAAATTTTTCTATTCCTACTTCTTCTATTTCCTTTTTATTTTTTATACCAAGCTCTTTCTCAACAATATTCTCAATCGGTAATCCATGTGTATCCCAACCCCACTGCCTTTCAACAAACCTGCCCTTCATAGTCTGATACCTAGGTATTACATCCTTTATGGCACTAGCCACTAAATGCCCATAGTGAGGAGTGCCTGTGGCAAAGGGTGGGCCATCATAAAACACAAAGGGCTCCCCATCTTTGCTCTTTTCAAGAGATTTTTCAAAAATTTTATTATCTTGCCAATATTTGAGAATCTCTTCTTCCTTTTTGGCTATCTCACTTTTATTTCTCTCGTTTTCGGACATGTTTTTACATTTTGTCAGGAACTTTAATCCCAAGCAAGTAGAGCCCCTTTTCTAAAGTATTAGCAACCGCCTCGGTTAAAAGAATTTTATACTCGCCTCCTTCTTCAGCAATACGCTCTTTAGCGTAAAAAGCATTAAAGGCTCCGGCCAGCTCTATTAGGTAAGTACTGACAAGTTGAGGAGCTTTTTCTTCCCAAGCTCTCATAGTAGTCTCTGGAAATCTGTAGAGAAGCTTTTCAATCTCCGTTGTCTGCCAACCTTCTGGTTGTTTTTCTTCGGGTAAAAGACCTTTGGACTTAGCGATATCCAAAACCGCTTTTGCTCTAACCGCAGTATACTGAAGGTACGGTCCGGAATCTCCTTCAAAAGAGAGCGAGCTCTCTTGATCAAAATTTATATTCTTCCCGGGCGCATTTTTTAAAATAGCAAACTTGATGGCACCAATTGATATCTTATCTATGTCGGACCGGCTTATCTCTTCCTTGCCGTAAGACCTGACCTCCTCATTCAAGGCGCCAAGTATTTCTTCCGCAGAGGGTGTGTTACCTAGTCGAGAAGAGATTCTTTTACCCATAAACCTCAGTCTGCCGTGAGTAAGGTGGGTCGTCCTTTCTTTCCAT
>Ga0066639_10003562_pt1 | contig 13467 bp, 6 predicted proteins | sample CryGeyCG2114_010_2_FD_59504 | JGI IMG/M metagenome (GOLD analysis project Ga0066639, IMG submission 59504) | Groundwater microbial communities from aquifer - Crystal Geyser CG10_big_fil_rev_8/21/14_0.10 | ecosystem: Environmental > Aquatic > Deep subsurface > Groundwater | place: USA: Utah...
TTTGGAATATGTAATTTCTTTGCCGATATTATGCCATTTAATGCCCACGTATATCGTTTTAACAGCTTGCTCAAAGGTTTTTCCGATAAAGCCGAAAAACTTTGCCATGATCGCCACATAACTATCTATGGAAACAAAATAGGCTTTAAAAATATTTTGGGGGGGCTCATCACCCTTGCATTTTTAGTATTTTCTGGCTGGCCATTGTGGCAACTTGGTTGGGGTGGTGTCTCAACGGGCTACAGCTTTTTTTCATTTATGCCTGCCCCCGAACTTATTGCTAAAATTTTTACTGTGCCTTTCGCCATTATATTTGCGATTCTGACAGGCGATGCATTTCTGACATTCCCTTACGAAAAAATCCCACAAAACAAAATCAAATTTGCTACTGCGGCAATTGGAGCATTAATATCATTGCCCTCACCATTTTATGTCTGGAAAAACGGTGTCGATATTGCTGACCCTGTTATTAACAACACCGCTATGGCCCTAATGCTGATCAGTTTTTTCGCCTTCACTACCCGTAGCATGTACAATTTTCTTGATCCTGAACCTACAGCGACTCGCCATGAAACAACAACACCGGGCGCTCCTGACAGGCGCCCTGATACAGGCGCTGCTGTCACGATGGGTACAGCTGATGATGTTGATCGTAAACCAGATGCGATTCGTGATACCGACATTGAGTTAGGTTTAAAGGCTGCCGTACCAGCCGCGTCGAGCGCACCAACTAACGAAAGAACTTCACCGACCACCCCAACATTACCAGAGCCACCCGAACCTAAAGACGCTGCTAAAACCACTCGATATGCAAATGTTTTTCAGCCATCAATTGTCACGGCGCCTGCACTGACAACCAGTTGCTTAGCAGCCGCATAAATTTTCCAAAAAAATTTTATTAACTTGATCAAACATTCTGGTTAACCGTATTGCTTTTCTTAAAATAACAACGTATAAAAATGAAAAACAAGGAGTGTTGCATGTCAGATGCCCCCCATACATCGCGAGTCATTGAGCTCGCAGATCGAGCTGATTCAGCTAGAATTACCACTACTACATCGCGCACAGCTATGTTGGCCACGGCAGGCAATACAATAGAGCCTCTTATTTCTAAAAAAGCGCGTGATATTTTGGTGCATTCAACGTGGTTTACAAGACTTCCTTTTACGATTTTCGGGTTTTTAGGAGCAGCTAAATTTGTACAATTAACCACTGGAGATTTAGACGCTTTTAATTCGGCATCTTGGTCACTTTTACTCGTTATTGCAAAACTTCTGTTTTGTACACTAATAGCAACCGTGGCGTACATACGCGAAGTTGCGATTATGCGCTTTGGGCTTGACCCTTTGTTAAAGCCGATCCCGATTCCTCAAGCAGGAGAGAATTCAGCAACCGCATATCTGCTTTATAATGATTGGGAAAACCAACGATGTTGCTCATGGGGTAAATTTCGTTTGATGCTAGCGATTTTGAATTTTATCTTAACCTCCACAGGTAGTATCGGGATTTTTTGGTTGGCTGGCCTTTCTGCGTTGCCAGTAACACCAGTTTATATATCACTCTTTCTCGTTGGCCTGCTTAACTATGCTGTAGAATTTTTTCCCTTTATCAATTTTGTATATGGCCTGAAAACGATTTTCGACACATTTGTAACAGCTGCTGCAAACTGTGTTGGCGACAAAACATTTTTGTGGGGTAACGAGCACTCAAAATATCAATTAAAAGCCAAATATGCCTTGAGCGCCTTTCTTACCGTTTTTTTTCTATTTACCTTTGGCCTGCCCGTTTTTCAATTGAGCCGCAGCGGGGTCGCAGTTGGACTGTCGGTCGCACCTTTTCTTGAACCCATTGCAGTAACCTTTGCAAATATTTCGGCAGCAACTTTTGCTTTTATGATCGGCATCTTAACAGGAAATGCGATTGTGACCTTTCCTCGCAGCTCTGATGAGCTATTGAGCCGGAATATGCTTTTTGCAACACTCAGTGCAATCCCTAATTTATATGTTGTTTACTTTATTTGGGTTGCATCAGCCGCACCACAAGAAGATTACGCCGGTATCGATAAAGATGCGCTTAATATTACTGGTATGACCCTCATGCTGTTCAGCTTTTTTATGATTACCAGCCGCACTATGTATGCCTTTTTTGAAGCACACAAAAAAACAAATGGCGCTACTGATGATCTTTCGCCAACACCCACTTCAGCAACAGCAATTGCACCAACACTTTCTATCACCTCAGTTGCTGGTAATGAATCACCAACATCAGGTGACGGATCACCAACAGCAACTGGCGATGACACTGGCGTAGGCGCAGGCACTGGGGTTGTACTTGCTGCTGCACCACCACCGGCAAATACAGATGGCACCGTGGATTGTGCCGCATAAAAAAGCCGTGACAATGCACGGCTTCTTATTGTAGAACTGTAGATTATTTCACGCCAAATTTGCCTGCAAACCAACCGTAAAATAAACCTAGCACCGCACCGTAGATTAAATGCAAGATTAAGCTTGCAAAAATTACGCTACCGCCAAGATGTGAGGCGAAGAACCCCCAACCCATCACTGGCATGTAGATGATCATCATCAATAACCAAGCGATGATACCGAACTCGATACCTTTCCAAAAAACATGGCCTTTTAGCCAGTTAAAGATAAATGCAAACACGATACCCCATACAAAAGTTCCGATCACAAAGTGCCAAAACCACCCCCAGGCAGGACTTGTTGCACCCGTGAAAATTGCCATATCACGAACGACGTCGAAGTAAGGCAAAATGCCCGCTCTTGTTTTAATGATCATAATGATCGTTAAGACCACCGTCGCCAAAAATGCCGACAGAATTGATAACCAATACTTTTTCATTGTCTTCACCCTCTCTTAGTTAGTTAGACAATGAAGCACTATAGAAGAGATTTTGGTTTTCGCTAGGGTATATCACGCTAAAAAAGCTTGCAGACAAAACAGAAAACCCTATAATGGCCTGCGTATTTGTGCCGACATAGCTCAGCTGGTAGAGCAGTTGATTTGTAATCATCAGGTCGTGAGTTCGAGTCCCACTGTCGGCACCATTTTTACTTCGCCCTTTTGCGCCCTTTGCACGATCTTCGTTCGCCTGCTTTCCTCACGTATCAACTCATACTATCGTCATCAGTCGAACTACAGATCATCCAAATAGCATCAAAATCGCTTGTAAAAACCACATCGTTATCCTTCGTCTTGATCGGAAGATCTATTCTTATATCTGACAGAAAAACACTTCGAAAAACTTATCCGGCGGCCACGTAAAGTTATCCCTCTTTTTGAGATTTTTGCCACGGCAGGTTTATCGCAAAAGAAAATTTTTGAGCTCCGAGAAATCATTTTTTAACTTAACTGATTGCTTTTCGCGCTCAAGATAATTCTTTAGCCTATCTGGCATTGGCACAGGTTGTTGTATTATCCTTTCTACCTCTTCAAAAAATTTTGCTGGGTGAGCGGTCTCCAAGAACACGCCCGCATAGCCATTATGCTTATTTAGAAAACCTTGCAAACCAAGATACGCAACTGCTCCATGAGGGTCCATGATGTAGCGGTGTTTTTCGAAAACCTCTAAAACCGCCCCTCTTGTGGCAGCATCAGAAAAACTGGTACCCAATATATCTGCGCGCATTTTTTCAACGTCATTTGCGTAGAGATCCAGCATTCTTGCAAAATTGCTCGGGTTTCCCACATCCATAGCATTTGAAATAGTAGAAACGGAAGGCATTGGCTGAAAATCACCTGTGCGCAAATACTTTGGCACCACATCGTTGCTGTTAGTCGCCGCAATAAATTTCGCTATAGGCGACCCCATTCTTTTAGCAAGAATTCCAGCCGTTAAATTGCCGAAATTACCGCTCGGCACAGATACCACAATGGGTAACTTTTTATCATTAAGCTGCGCGCCAAGATATACATAGTAAAACGACTGGGGTAATAAGCGGGCTACATTGATAGAATTTGCCGAAGCAAAATTGATTCTTTGTCTTAATTCCTGATCAAGGAATGCCTGCTTCGCAAGTTTTTGGCAATCATCAAAAGTCCCTTGAATCTCAAGTGCCGTAATGTTTGCGCCCATACCCGTAAGTTGCTTTTCTTGCAAAGGACTCACCTTTCCACTTGGGTAAAGAATAACGACATTAACGCCATCGACATTCAGAAAACCATGTGCAACCGCACTACCCGTGTCACCCGAGGTTGCCACAAGAATCGTTATTTCTTTATGTGATCTTTCTGCAAAAAAACCAAAGAGCCTTGCCATAAATCGAGCAGCAAAATCTTTAAACGCACAGGTAGGGCCATGAAATAACTCAAGGACAAATAAGTGTTTATCGAGTTCAACGATCGGCACATCGAAATTAAATGATTCCTGTACGATGGTTCTCAACCTGTTTTCTGGGATCACTGGCATAAAAAAGTTTTTGCTCACCTCAAAGGCGATATCTTGAAATGACAGTGAGCTTGCTCGATTTAAAAAACCATCAGTGAGTGTAGGTATCCCCTCGGGCATATAAAGACCACCATCAGGAGCAAGTCCATTCATAATGGCTTCTTCAAGATCAACTGCGGGGCTTTTTTTGTTCGTGCTGTAAAATTTCATATGGCGTGCTTTATCAGTGAAAAAAATTGGCTAGCCGTCATATCTTTAACGATTGCCTCTTGGGGAATAACAACATCAGCACAATCAGTATAGAGTACGCCTCTGAGATTGAGCAATTGTCTATAGCATCTACTCAATGCCTGTAGCTGTGTCTCGTTTTGCGCTTGATTATAAATATCGCCAAAAACAAGAGGCTTAGGTTCTTCCCTATATTTTTTGAACATCGCCTCCATCATCTCTTCAGACGCCGCAAGGTAAATCACCAGTGAATATTGCTTGAGCTTCTCGATAATATTTTGGCCCGTGTGAATGATGCTCCCCGTGGTATCGATAATGATGTTTCCTTTATTGCTATTTTTTATCTCGGCGAAAATTTCTTCCATCACCTCTTTTTCACATGATAAATATTGATGCTGATTGGCAAAATATCTTTTATCATAAGGTTGCCCCATCCATTTTGAAACATCATGGATTCCTGCATAGCCTAACTTTTTTAGGGCAGGAGCAAGCTTTTGTTCTACCAAATCATCGCAATTAATATGCCTAAAGCCGATATCTTGTAGCTTTTTGGACCAATAGGTTTTTCCGATATTGGACATGCCAATAAAGCTCAAAATAAGTTGGTTTTCTTCTAAACGTGTTTCAAATTGTGATTTCGATAATTTCATAGCATTAACCGAGATAACCCTTTTTAAACAGTAATTCAGCACTTAGCACACTACCACCTGCAGCGCCGCGCAATGTGTTGTGTGACAATGCAACACATTTCCAACCCAAAATGGGGTCTTTTCTTATCCGGCCAACACTAATCCCCATACCCCTAAGCAAATCACGATCAAGGCGGGTTTGTGGCCGGTTATCTTCTTCAAAATAGCTGATGAAAGGTTCTGGCGCAGAGGGCAATTCCAATGAACGCAAAGGGTTTTTAAATTCATTGAGTGCTTTTATTAGCGCATCTTGGCTCACTTCTTTGTTGAATCGGATATTAATTGCGGCCATGTGCCCGTCAGACACGGGCACACGAATACAATTGGCTGAGATTTTAGGTGTTTTGGCTAATTCAAATTGATTGTGACTGATCGCTGCCAAAATCTTTGAGGGTTCTTCTTCAGATTTTTTTTCTTCTCCGCCAATGTAAGGGATGACGTTATCAACCATTTCAGGCCAGGTTTCAAAAGTTTTGCCCGCACCTGAAATTGCCTGATAGGTTGATACCACAACCTCTTGCGGTTCAAATTGTTTCCAAGCTTGTAGTAGGGGTACATAACATTGGATTGAACAATTTGGCTTTGTGATGATCAATCCCTTTGTCCAACCACGATTTTTGCGTTGTACATCGATCATGTGCAAATGGCCTGGATTAACTTCAGGCATGATCATCGGTACATCAGCCGTCCATCTATGAGCGGAATTATTTGACACGACCGGAATCTCAGACGAGGCGTATAATTCCTCTATGCGCTTGATATAATCACTCTCAGCTTCGATAGCTGAAAAAACAACACTCACTTCACCTGCAATCTTTTTGACATCATGCTCAACAGAATAAACGGTGAAACTGGCAAGTTTTTTCGGTATCGGCTTTTTCTGAGACCAACGCCCGGCAACTGCCTCTGCATAGTTTTTTCCAGCAGAGCGTTCTGAAGCGGCCAGGCAAACGACTTCAAACCACGGATGGTTTTCCAATAGAGCAATCAGCCTTTGACCCACCATGCCAGTCGCGCCAAGAATACCCACCCGAATTTTGCTATTTAAGTTTTTCATAAGATAACTCATTAAAAATGCTCACAATATCTGCCAACACGCCACCGGCCGTTACTTCGGCTCCTGCCCCGGGGCCTTTAATAACAAGCGGTGTGTTGTTATATCGCTTTGTTGATATAGCAATGATGTTGTCACTGCCCGAAAGATGGTAAAAGGGATGGTTTTGGCTTATTTCTTGAAGTGTAACGCTCGCTTTTCCTTTCTCAAGTACGGCAATGTATCGGAGTACTTTGTGCTGTTTTGCGATTTGTTTTTTTCTGTTTTCAAAATCTTGATCGAATTTTTCTAATGCAGCGAAAAAAGCATCAACAGATTTAGCCGAAAAACATTTGGCGGGTAATAATGGCTCCACCTGGACTTGTTTAAGCTCTAGCGCAAGACCAATCTCGCGAGCAAGAATCAGTAGTTTTCGAGCGACATCTTTGCCGTTTAGGTCCTCTCGCGGATCGGGTTCTGTATAGCCTTTTTGCTTTGCTTCACGGACAACCTCACTAAACTTTTTATTGCCCAATGAAAAAACATTGAAAATATAACTAAGCGTTCCCGAGAGCACACCTTCTATTTTTATGACTTCATCACCACTAGCCACAAGATTTTGCAGCGTATGAATAACAGGAAGGCCTGCCCCTACATTGGTTTCATAGAGAAAGCGGGCATTATTTTCTTTGGCCAGATTATGCAATTTTCGATATAACTTTAGCGCAGCTGAGTTCGCTTTTTTATTAGGCGTTACAATGGAAATACCTGCCTTCAAGATCGATTCATAAACTGCGACTATTTCTTCGCTTGAAGTACAATCAACAAAAACACTATGTGGCAGATTTAACTGAATCATCTGCTGGGCAAATTCACCTGCAGAAATCGGCGCAGCCCCGGCTAATTTTTTATCCTTAAGTTTCAGAGGAATACCATCAGTGTTAAAACACGCACCTTTGCTATTTGCTAGACCACAAATACGCATAGGCACTTGCGAATCTTTAATTTGTTTCAACAGCGTTGAACCCACTAAGCCCGTACCGATGACAAACAAATTGATCACCGCTTTTTCTGCACCAAAAAATGCCCTGTGTATTGCTTGAAGTGCTTTCGGCTCATCATCTGAACTAATGACGGCCGAGACATTTAACTCTGATGAGCCTTGAGCAATAGCGACCAGGTTGACTTTGTTGATACCCAAAGTGTTAAACAACTTACCTGATATGCCAGGCACACCTTTCATGCGTTGCCCTACAATCGCGACGATAGATAAGTTTTCAACAACAGAAATCGGCGACATCTCTTTTGCTTTTAGCTCAAGCGCAAAGACTTTTTCAATGGCATTTTTTGCTTTCACTGCCTGCTTTTTATGTATCGCAATTGAAATCGCGTGCTCATGTGAAGCTTGTGTTATGAGCAAGACTTCAATGTCACGGCGGGAAAAAATATCAAAAATCTTCGCAGCAATTTCCCCAATACTTTTTCCATTGCTTGACTGCACGCACAACAATGCAATATTGCCTAATGAAGATATGCCTGTTATCTGAAAATTTTGATCGGATCGCCCCTTACATATTCTTGTTCCGCTAGCCTGCGGATTGAACGTGTTTTTGATATCAATGGGAATATTTTTCAAACGCGCCGGTTTCATCGTTTTTGGATGAATAACTTTTGCACCAAAATGAGCAAGCTCACCCGCTTCTTCATAGGATATCTGGGCAAGTGGAAAAGCCTCTTTTACTTTGCTAGGGTCAGCTGTCATAACCCCATCAACATCCGTCCATATCTCAATTACCTCAGCATTGATTGCCGCACCTACCAAAGAGGCAGTGTAATCAGAACCCCCGCGCCCAAGCGTGGTCGTAACCTCATCAGCGTCAGACGCGATAAAGCCCCCCATGATTGAGAGTTTTTGCTGGGGCTGAAAATAATCTGCAAGCAGCTCATAGGTCTTTTTAATATCGACATTGGCTGAACCAAAATTATCATCCGTTTTTATCAAAGTGCGTGAATCAACGAATTGGCAGCGATGTTTTTTAGCCTTTATCGCTTCGCAAATGATATAGGCCGAGAGTTGTTCGCCAAAACTCATGATTTTATCTAAGGCGCGTGGAGAAAGTTCCCCTAGCAGGTACATTCCTTGAAGCGAATCATTTAGTTCAGCATACTTAATTTGAGCTGCTTTTAGCGTCGCTTTTCGCCGATTGGAATCAACAAGTTTTTTGATTGCCCCGTTATGTTGGCTTATGAGCAAATCTAATACTTTTTTGTATTCGTCATTGCGCGAAGAAGCCAATGAAGCGATTTTCATGAGATTATCAGTGACGCCACCAAGCGCGGAAACAACCACAATCAAACCACTACTTTCATTCAAAGCATCAGAAATGATTTGAATGACCTTGCTAATATTGTCTGCATTAGCTACCGACGAGCCACCAAATTTAAGGATTTTCATAATGTAAACCCCAAAAAAAAACCGACCTCTTGGCTGAGGTCGGTTATGTTAATTATATGTCCACAACAAACGTCAGCCACCAGGGGTGGTTGTCGTTGTCGTAGTAGTTGTTTGAATTGATTTGTCTTTCATAACCTTTCGAGTCTATCCGTGCGTTATAAATTTGTCAAATTTTCAGCGAGGAAACAACGATGGGCGCCCACGGCTTAAGTTTGCCCCTATAATCCAAACGACCTAAAGGCAGCAGCAACAGCTTCTGGCGCTCTAGGTATTGCATAAGCACCTGCAGGCACCCCTGCGCCAGCAGACGCATCAGCAATGGAGCCCACGGTAATTTTAATAATGGCATCAAGGTTTTTCACAATATCTCGAATGGATAATTCAGGATGCCTATCACGGATATATTGTATGTAGGTCACAACTGTATTCACCTGCTGATCGGTTAATTCCGTTTTGGCAGCTAAAATTGCTTTTAGATCTTCATCTGCAAGGTTGCCCATATCATCCAAAATAACACAACGGTGTTTTAAGGCGGGGCTAAGGGCACTACGACCGCCTAAGCCAATGCCATTAGCCGTTGCAAACAAAGCAAAACCACGTCGTTTTGCGGGAGCACCTGTCTCAGGGTGTGCATTCGTTAAAATCGCATTTAATACTTTTTCCAGCTCACTGGAAACTGCGTTAATTTCATCTATCCAAACAGGCAAACCTTCATCAAAAGCTTGTATTAATAATTGCTTTTGTTCTGCTATAGGCAAACTAATATCGACTTTAATATAAGCATCGCCGTAGTATCGCTTCAATTGATGAAGGAATAAAGCACTCTTACCACAACCAGGGGGGCCTTGAAGCAAAATACCATTCAACCCTAAAGAAGCTGGCAAGCACCCACGTGCCTCTAACTTTTTCTTTTGCACAAATTGTTTAACGCGATTCCAAGCTCTAATATTACTAGGCGTTTGAACATAAGCAGGAACTTCACCACTAGCGCATTCCATCATAGTTTCTAAAATCGGGCTTGCTGATCCTTTAATCTGCTGTACGCAATATTGTAAAACGGTTTCTTGCAACTCTCGAACGGTCCAATGATCTTCGTGATGTTGGTAAAGTTCAATATAATGCAAACAATCTCGTTGGAATTCTGCCTCTGTGATACGACCTGACTTCTCTAAACCAGTCGATTCATATATCGGATACAAAATCCGATGATAAATATAACTCACTGGAAAATCTTTCAATAAAATCTCAGGCACATCATGCTGTTCAAATAGTTTTTGATCTACCCTTCCGGCGCCATAATCGTGGGGGTTGCGCGCAAATATAATTTTATGCTCACTGTCTAAATGATAGACTTTCCCCTGATAAAAAATGGCACCGCCCGAATTACCAGCCATCGGAGATAAAAATGTAAAGTGCATATTCTCAATATTAGATTCATCGATAAAAAGAATTTTCTTTTGGGCACTGCGATCACTTGCCCAACGATCTAAGTCAGATAATTCACGATAGATCCTACAATCTGCTGAACCATCATTTTCTAGTTCGCGCATCAAGCTACTTTTACCAACACCACTCTCACCGACAAGTTGCACCCATGGCTTAGTGGAAAGCGCATCAAGTACCATTTGCTTACGTGCTGCAATAAAAGCATCAGCATGCGCTTGCGATAAAACTACTGTGTCAGGGCTTACATGACCAAGCCCACCCGCGCCAGCACCTGCTGTCGCAGCTACTTCCAGCACCGGCACATCCGACACTGAAAAATCCACACCTTCTTCAAGTGGTACTGTTTTTGCTAACACAGCTGGCTCAAAATATTGAACTTCGTATGCTTCCCTTGGTAGCCAGCTCAATACATCAACCTCATCACCAACCGCGCCTGCTGTTAATTCGGGCTTTTCTATAATCAAAGTCAATTTGCCAGTAAAAGCCTTAAACTCACCGTTGATCGTAATGCCTTGCTCTACAATCAACGGGGTAATTTGCTGCAGGAAGCGCTCAGGGAACGCCCCTTTGAGCACTACGGTTTGACCTGACATTAATGCCGCCAAAAGATCACTTCCAACGAATTCAAAGCCATAAAATGACTCATTCAATGCATAGTCAAAATAATAAAATAAATCTTGGAAGCTATGGTCTTCAACATCTACCATCAATGCTTTAGAAAACAACGACTTAGCTATCATGTCTGGGGCATTAGTCACATAAGCCAAGGTTGATTCTATTTCACGAGGCGCATAATCTGCTGGCAGCAATTCATCTTCCAAGGGTGTGACTTCAAGGCCTCGAGGCAAGTGGATGTCCGGAGCTACATATAACATAAGCTGCACATCGTATTTTTGCGCTTCTTGGCATAAGCAGTACCATTGGTTTTCTGAAAGCACAGAGGTAATATACAACTCTAAAGAAGACCCTCTGGCTTTTTTAATCAAGCCATCTGTACTGGTAAGCGCCCCCTCAGCAACAACTTGACCGTGTATTAGAAAATCAAACAATTGACTGTTCACCAAAATACCATTTTGCGGCTTCTGTTCGGCTGTAACATTAAAGCGATGAAATATTTTGTTTTGATTAAACGCACTAAAATCATAATCCGTCTTAGCTAAAGATAATTTCAATGGCAATCGGAAGGGCACAAAAAACCCTTGATATTCTATTGCGCCCCGTGCTGCAGATTGCTCAAAGAAATCAATAATATTTTGGGCTTCTGATGCGGGGTAGTTCTTAATGTTGATATGGAACATTCGTGGCCCATCTGTCGCAGAACCAGCGATGTATTCAAGCCACTCAACAAATGGGCTTTTGATCCATTTTGGTTCATTATTTTGTAATGCGATGCGACCCAACAAATGCGCTTTCCAACTTTCAAAACCTTCAAAATCAATCGAATATGATTCACTATAAGCCCCGATTGAATTGCTAAGCGGGGGCCTGATGGCAGTTTTTTCTACCTTAAAGTGTTTGTCATGTCTTGATGTAAAAGAATGGTCATTGGGTAATTCCTCACACAAGCTTACAACTTGCACGTTATCTGCTAACGCAACACCCACAAGCCTGCGCTCAGCATCATCTAACATGCTATTAATTCTTAATCGCTCCCTATCACTGAAAGCAGACCAATTGACGATGATCCTATGATGCTCACCGCTCCTACTCGCTTGGTCTAAAAATAACTCTAATGAAGATTTCTGGCTCAGGTACGCCACAGACTTATCGCCATCTTGCCCAATCAAAACGTGCCGACCAGTTCTGAGCTGTAAGTTACTGTTAAGATAAAATGTATTGATTGAAGTTTCTGCACAATAACGCAAAAGATCATGCGCTAATACTTTGGTATCACGACAGACCAACAATATACGTTGGTGATCAAAATTGCGGATATGGCGCGCTAATACCTTTGTTTTTCTCAGTATAGGTAATTCATTAGCCGTACTAGAAAAAACTGATTCAAGGCGCGCAATGATTGGGTCTACGGGTGTAGATGTTTCTGGACTTTCTGTCTCGCCCAAGTTTCTGGCCTCCAGCTGTTTTCTTGCTAAAGCACCCCGGAACACAGCTTGTATTTGTGTTGCAGCTTGATGTTGTGTCTGCAATGTTTTTCTGGCTAGCAAACCGCGTGTTGCTGCCTGTATTGTTGTTGCTGCACTATTCAAAAGTCTATTTCTTGCTTCTATGGCTTTTGCCCTTTCTTCAGCAACCCGATAAGCCTCTTCTAAAGCAGCTTTTTCATCAGCGGCTTGTTGATAATAAGCATGGCCAATGTCGTATAGCACACGGTATTTTTTATCATGAAGGGAGTATTCTGCACCATCAGCCCCGAAAGAAACTGCTTGGTTGATACAATCTTGTTGGGCTTTACTAGATCCACAACCGTGCATAAACTCCAGAAATTGGGCATAGTTAACTTCCCTTGAAGAGTGGCCTTCAATAAACTCCGCCAAAGCTTTGCGCCAACGATCAGGCATGCGCCTACCTTCACGACAATTTAAAATAATGCTCTGTATGCTTGAGCGAGGTATAGCCACAGCAGGGGGTAGCACTGGAAATTCTGCAACCGCCGGTGCTGCTGCAATCGTTGCAACTCGGCCAGATGCAGATCCAGTCGGTAATGCATACTCTGCTTCTGGGGTTCTGCTCCCACCTAAATCTACCTTTACAAATCCATCTCGATGACGAACCAGCAGATAAGCATGGCGTTCATTTCCGGCATAAAAAAACTGGCCCGCAGACCAATGCCCTGTGTTTTTCAAATGCCCTAGTAACTTTAAGGCACGATAGTGGCACTTCAAGCTTCCAGCATTACATGCTGCATATGAAAAAGTGATCTCTCCTGCAAAATAGCTTCTAATAAGATCAATCCCAGGAAGGCTATGAAACCTCGATGAACCATAATTTTCTGAATCTACATTTTCTTCCCTGGCGATTATATTAGGCACTGCAAATGTTACATTGCATCTGCGAATATCATCTGTTTTGAGGATCCACCGCCCAAAAGTATCACGGCTTACCTCTCCACCGGCACAATGAATAAGTTTTTGTTCAAATGATAATAATGGAATAACATAATGCGATGGCAGATCTTTTGCAGGTTTAAGAAGCGCTGGATTTACAATTTTTAACTGGATGTCTCTACTGCGGCTAGGCGCTGGTA
>Ga0066639_10003563_pt1 | contig 13467 bp, 11 predicted proteins | sample CryGeyCG2114_010_2_FD_59504 | JGI IMG/M metagenome (GOLD analysis project Ga0066639, IMG submission 59504) | Groundwater microbial communities from aquifer - Crystal Geyser CG10_big_fil_rev_8/21/14_0.10 | ecosystem: Environmental > Aquatic > Deep subsurface > Groundwater | place: USA: Utah...
TTAAAAATTTAAATTGCATAGACGAAAGAGGATTTATTACATTTTTTTGTTAGCTTGGTTCTCAAGTTTTTTTAGGCATAAACAGAGACTTAGGTTCGAACCAGACCTTTGCGAACCCTTACGGGTTCACTTCAGGTGATTTTATAATAGCGTTTAAGCGGGAGCTCAAGATTAACTAACTCTGGTTTATCCGCTCACAACTAAAAATTGATTTGGCGTAGCGCCTCGTAGGCAACGGCGGTGGTGGCATTGGCGAGGTTTAGGGACCTGACGTGTTCACTGTACATGGGCATAGAAAAGAAGCGATCAGGATATTTTTCAAATAGCTCTTCAGGCAGTCCCTTAGTTTCAGAGCCAAAGATGAGATAGCAGTCTTTTTGGTATTTTCCGCTGAAGTAATTTTGAGTTGCCTTTTTGCTAAAGAAGAAGAGTTTGTCGGGATCAGGCTTGTGGGCCAGTAAAAAGTCATTAAAATTTTTAAACTCAGAGGCTTTGACGTGCTTCCAATAGTCCAAGCCAGCGCGCCTTACGGCCTTCTCAGATATATCAAAACCCAAGGGATGGATCAGGATAAGTTCCAGGTTGAGAGCGACGCAAGTGCGCCCGATTGTCCCTGTGTTACCAGGGATATCAGGCGCAACCAGTACAATTTTAAATAAGCTAGACACTTTGTGCGAAGTGAACCAAAGTTCGCACGATCAGGCCGCTGGCACCTTTGCTAGGGCAGTAGGGCAAGTGAGCTTGTGAGTCGCCTATTCCTGCGATATCCAAATGTGCCCAATGAACATCGGGCTTTACAAAATTTTCCAGAAAGGCAGCTGCTTTGGCAGTTCCGGCGGTGCCGGGAGATCCGATATTTTTTAGATCGGCATTGAGGGATTTAATGTCTTTGTGCCATTCTGGAATAATTGGCAATTGCCACATGTATTCGTCTACTGCTTTGGCAGAACTCAAAAGTTTATCATTCATTTTTTGGTTGTTGCCCATGAGTCCGCATACTTCGCTTCCAAGAGCGACAAGTACTGCGCCAGTGAGTGTGGCAGCATCAATAAGGTAATCAGGTTTCAAATCACAAGCATAGTCGAGGCAATCGCCCAGAACCAAGCGTCCTTCAGCATCAGTATTGAGGATTTCAACGGTTTTACCATTGCGGGCCACAACAATGGAGTCAGGCATAGTCGCCAGGCTATTAATGGCATTGTCAGTCAGACCTAGGATGCAAGAAACTTTCACCTTGGCTCCCAGTTTTGCTAGCGCTCTAAAAGCGCCATAGACTGTTGCGGAGCCTGCCATATCAAATTTCATGTTAACCATCGAGGCGCTGGGCTTTAGAGAGTATCCCCCAGTGTCGAATGTTAGTCCCTTACCAACAAAGACCACATGCTTGGTATTTTTAGTGGCGGCTTTAGGCGTATAAGTCAGATGAACCAATTGTGGTTCATAGCCTGAGCCGGCATTGACCGAGAGAAACATGCCCATTTTTTCTTTTTTCATCTCTTGTTTGCCAAGAATCTTGACCTTGACTCCAGTAATTTTTCTGGCATCGGCAGCCAATCTTTTTGCATATTCTTCACTGTGAAGCAGATTGGGTGGTTCGTTGACAAAATCTCGTGCCAAGTTGATAGATTCGACCAAGATTTCAGCTTTGTTGAGAAGATCAGAATACTTTTTGGATTTAGGCGACTTTTCGCCGCTAAAAAAAGTTACTGCCTTAAGCGGACTTTCGGATTTTTTGCTTAGATGTTTTTCAAAGCTATAATTGGCCAGCAATATCCCTTGCGCCAAGGCTTCGAGGCTGTCCTCATGATTTTTAAGCGTAAAGGTATCAAAGGCAACGCTTATCTCATCATGAGATTTTTTAAGTTGTTTGTGAGCACTGGCAATTTCCTTGCGCAAGGTTTCGGGTGTGGCCTTTTGCTTGTTTCCCATCCCCAGTGCCACCACTTGGCCACCACTGGCCAAAGTGAAGCTGAAGGTTTCGCCAGGATTGCCTTTAAAGTGTTTGTGCCCTTGTACTTTTTGCAAGGCTGCCACGACATCTTTGGGCCAATGTGAGAAATCAGGAAAGGTGTGGGTCTTGCCGCTTTTGTCACCACGCTTACTTTCGCTGGACTTGGAAAATACGCCTGCGATAACCAGTTCTTTATTGTCGAATGAATGATCATGGGCCTTAAAAGTTAATTTCACGCACCATCTCCTTGCTGTGTTATTATATGATTCTGCCTTTTCCATTTCGAAATTGCCGGCTAAACTAGCATAGTGCTGGTCCTTTGTCTAAGCGACGAAGTGAGTCAGAGCGGGAAAATACTGTGGTTAAAATTATCTATAGGTACTTGGGTTCAAATTTTGCTTTGCCATTTATGGTGAGCACTGTTTTTTTTGTCGCTTTCCTGCTGACCTTCCAGCTTTTTCGTATAACTCAGCTTGTTATCGCCAAAGGAGTACCTCTGGTTGATGTCGGTGAATTGGTAATGCACATTGCAATATCCTTTATTCCTATGGCCGTTCCCTTAAGTATCTTATTTGCCAGTATGTTTGCCCTAAACCGTTTAAGTGAAGATTCTGAAATTGTTGCAGCCAGATCTTTTGGTCACTCTAAGTTTCATTTATTTATTCCATTTTTGATTATTTCAATTTTGGTTGCAGGCGCTATTTATTCTCTCAATAGAAGCATCATTCCCTTTTCCAAGAGAAAATTTAAAAATACTATTATCCTGCTCACCTCTCAGGGGATGCTCGAGAATATAAAACCAGAGCAATTTTTCACTGACATTCCTAACGTTACTTTGTTCGCTAAAACAGTAGATGAAGGCGGGCTAGTTTTAGGCAACGTTTTTATACATAATCGAGGCAAGGAAGATCAAGTTATCATGGCCAAGAAGGGTGTTCTGGTTAAACAGGAGGGAGCGGCCCAAACTCCATCGATTCGCCTTCATCTTTTTGAAGGAAATATTGTTAAATCAAATATGGCCAATGGCAATATTCAAAAAATTCTTTTTAATCAATATGACTTTCCTATTTTTCAGCAAGATTCAAAGCCTGGTTTCGTGAATAAAGATAGCACACGCACTAGCACAGAATTGGATGCCTATATCAATGAAATGGAGTTAAAAAAAGCTGGCGCTTTAAGGCTGCTTAAAACTCGCCCTTTGAGTCCGGAAGAAAGTCGAGAGTTTGACCAAATTTCGGAGGCCTTGCCCAATGCTAAGCTTGAATTTTGGGAGAGAATAAATTCGTCATTTCTTTGTGTGGTGTTCACTTTGCTTGGCTTTAGCTTAGGCATCAAGCATGGTCGTGGAAAATCGCGCAATACTGGAGGCCTGGCATTATTGGCAGTGATTTGCTACTACTCAATTTACTTTATAGGGGTAGCAATGGCGAAAAAATATAGTATCCCACAATTTTTGGTCATATTTTTTCCAACTGCGTTGACAGCACTTTTGGCCATTCGTTATTACAAAAAGTTGGACTGGGTTAGTTGATAGAAATTATTCATCAGCCTCGCGTTCTTCTATTTTGCCTTCTTTTTTGCTTAGATACTCATCACTGGTCATAACATTTCCACCTTCGAAAACAAAAAGGGGAATGTGATATCTTTTAGCTGCGCTTTGAGGAAAGACTAAACTTTTAACACCGCTACGAGACTGTAAACTAATGGGGTCATTATTTAAGAAGATCTTGGTGGCATTTACGTTGCCTAGAAATAATCTAATCTCGTCACCACGGATAAGAATATTTTTATCTTTTTTAAGTACAAATTGCTTAATAGCGTCGTCATCTTTTTTATAAGTGATCCAGGTATCGCCGTCTACAGCATTGATAAAGACATTCTGTTTATCGGAGATGACTGATGACTGCATATTCATTGGCACGTACTGTTTAAGCAGTTCTTGATTCTTGTCTTCCGCCATTTCGTAGAGCTTCTCAGGAATTGAGCGAAAGCTTAATTTTTTTTCTTCTTTCTTTTCTCCATCATTTTTTTCTTCTTGGGGAACCTGTTTTTTAATCTCTATTTTGCTCTCGACCTTCTTGGAAACAACAGGGGGCGCTTCTACCTTGACCACCAAGGCTTTCTTTTCATTCTGCCCAGGAGCAATATTAGGCTCTGTTACTACGGCCGTCGGAGCAGGAGTGGTCACTTCTGGCACAGAAGCATTATTTTTAAGTGGGCTATTTTCACTTACCTGTTGGCTGGTTACGGTTAGTTTTGATTTATCTATTTTTTTCTTAGCGTTTATGAAATAGACAGAGACTCCAATTATAATGAGCGCTGCTGCTGCACCAGTAAATATCCAATTTGTACTATTTTCTTGGATTTCGGGTTCTTTTAAGACACTCGCCCTTGGAACCTGTCGACTAGGTCCCTTGTTTTGATAGGTTTTTTCTAGAATCTCAACGCAATCATTGGAATCTAGGCCGAGAACTTGGGCGTAGGATTTAACAAAACCTGTTACGTAGGCTTTGTTTGGTAGTTTATCCAACTGGTTTTCTTCTAGTGCTTCCAAAAGAGTCAAATTGATCTTGGTTTGATGAGATATTTTTTTTAATGAAAATTCTTTTTTCTCACGCGCCTCTTTAAGAATTGTTCCTATCGATTTGAAATTTGTGGGTAGGTTAGGATTATTAAATTCGTTGTTTTCCATCTGCATCATTCCATCATTCCATTATTAAAATTTGCGCTGCTAAAATTTAGGAGTTTCATAAACTTCCATTTCTCTATCTAAATCATCATCACTATCACTAGCTCTCTGTTGTCTGTTTTGTAAGTCCCTATAGATTTTCGATTTGCTATTTTTGGCAACAGAAGATTTTTGATCTTTATTACTCATATCCTTGCGAATTTTTCCTAGTTCCAAACTGGCAAGTGGAGCGTAAGCAGTCTTGGCAAAACGATCAATAATTTCTTGGTATTTTTCCTCGGCTTTCGTGTATTTTTTCATCATCGCATAAGTGATAGCCTGTTCAAAAATTGGACCTGGTTGATTGTAGCAAACTCCCATTGAGGCTTCCTTAAAAGACTCCAAGGCATTGGAAAGCTGTCTCTTCTCTCTTAATATTTCACCAATCTTAAAATGGGCACTACAGTAGTCCGATTTTTCCCGGATTGATTTATTCAGTAGCTGTAAGGCCTCATTTTGGTTTCTTTCAGTCAATGCAATTAAAGCCAAATTAAAGTACGTGCGGTACTGGTGTTGATAAATTAAATCCGCTGCTACTTTTTGATATTCTTTTTTTGCCTCGCCATATCTTTTTGAAACAAAAAATAGACTGGCCAGGTTATTGCGAGCATCTGAGTTCTTAGGATCAATTTCTAATGAAGCCTTGAGATGTTCCTCGGCTTCCTTGTAGCGGCCTTTGAAATAGTAGGCCATTCCCAAATTATTTTGGATAGAAGAATTTTTTGGGTCTAGGTCCTCAGCTTTCAACATTAAATCGAGTGCTTCGGTATAATTTTTTGATAGTAGTTTGCTGGTTCCATGAGAATAGTAAATATCAGCTTTTTTCTGTGCATCTGTTGTTTCTTGGGTACTACTGCAACTAGTAAATAGCATGGGAAACAAGACTAGAGTCATGAGCAGGGCAAGAAATCTCATAAATATTCTCCTTAATATACAGATTTCATTTTACTGCATTATAAGTAGAGTGCAATCGATTGCAGCGTTTAAAGTGTAGCTATTTTTTCTTTATACCTATAATTGTTTCAAAGTGAAAGGTGCTGGGGAAAAGATCGATCAAAATAGTTTGGTTTATAATGTAACGATCTACTGAATGTTTATGTAGGTTTTGCAAATCCCTTTGAAGTGTATTTGGATTGCAGCTTACATAAATACAGAAGTCGGGATCAAGACATTTGAGAAAGTCATGCAGATTGTCCAGACCTGTACGGGGTGGATCAAGGATCAGCCCATCTACTTTAGAGAACGGCAATTGGGCCATCAGTGATTTTGCTGCATTGGAATGATAGAGGTTCATATCCAGATATTCAAAGTTGGTGCCTTTATTCTTAGTTCTGGCAAAAGCGGTTTGCTGACCTTTATCCACACACAGAATTGATTTGGCACAGATATTACCCGAGAGATTGCCATTTCCTCCGAAGAGATCAACTAAGTTGGAAGTGCCAAGGGCACTTGAATAGCTATCGACTAGCTTGCTAACACTCTCGCGCAGAACTTCGGCCATTGACTGATTGACCTGGGAAAACCCTCCCGATGCGTAGTACTGGTTAACCGAAGTACTGATACCATTATCGGGGTGATTGTAAATTGTCAGGTATCCTTGGGAGGCTTTTTGGCCGCTCTGTTTGATTATAGATTTCCAGGAATTTTCAAAATAGAGGCCTTGTAAAAATTTTTGCACTTCAATATCCCCAATACAGCAATTTGGGATAGGCACGATTATATTTCTTAAGGGGTCTATCTGACCAATTCTGTCAAGTGCCAGATCGTAGTGCAATTGTATTCTATTGCGATATTGTGAACGCTTTGGGGCGGCAATGACCTGCAAAGGAAAGTTTTCACCAAGCAGCGCTATTTTTCCCAGCAACCGTTCAAGATGATTTTTTTTAAAACCTAGTTCTGTTTGATAATCGGTATGCAAGAAATGGCAGGAGGGGCAATCTTCAAAGTGAGGACAGGACGGTGTTAGTCTTTTGTTTGAAGGTCTCTCCATGGCCGCAACGGTGGCAAATTGAACTCCCTTTTTTTGTGAGATTACCTGAGCCTGGCCTGTTTCTCCCGGGAGGGTTTTGGAAATGAAGGTGATTTTGTCGGATATTTTGGAGACGCCTTGGCCTAGACCGTCGATATGATCGATAGCAAAATTTACAGTTTTTTGGAAATCCCTTCCTTTCATAAATTCTCAGACACCTAGAAAAAATAGTTATATAATTTCAAAATCGTTATGAATCCATTGTTACAAAAAATTCCTTTATTGGCGGAACTATTTTTAAATGGGATTTTTATTCTTCTTTATTCTTTAAGAAGTACGAATAAAATTCCTCCATTTTTCAGCTCAAAATTCATGTCCACTGCATTGCATTTTGGGGTTTGGTACGTTCCCATTATTTTATTTCTATCTATTGTCGTCAATTTTATAAGTGCTAAAGGGCTTGAGGGCTTTTTACGTAAGCATGTTTTCTCATTAATCGTTTTTGTGCCGTTACTCATTACCTTTGGAGATATGGAGTTCACTTTTTGGCTTGGATCTGTCCATCTTCTATCTTCAGTCTTAACCTTATACGACGGGGAGCAGCAGGAAAAACAAGAAAGTTTTAGCGGTAATCAAAGGACGTTTCTGCAAAAACTTGAACTCAGGCCAGCACAAGTCGTTCTGCTATCTTTTATGGGCCTCATTTCTCTTGGGACTTTTTTACTCATGTTACCTGTTTCCGCCGCAGAGGGATTTCAGGTAACTTTTATCGATGCCCTTTTTATGTCCACGAGTGCTACTTGCGTAACTGGACTGGCAACAATTTCTGTTGCCAAAAATCTCAGTATATTTGGTCAGATGGTCATACTACTTCTTTTGCAAATTGGTGGTTTGGGTATCATGACACTTTCTTCATCGATGACTATTCTACTTGGGCGCGCCATGGGGATGAAAGATAGAATTATTATGCAAGATCTCTTGGATGTGTCATCGCTAGAGGATTTGTATGACATGATTATTGATATTATCAAGTATACATTTTTCATTGAGTTGTGGGGAGGGATTCTTCTAACGATCGGTTTCACCTTCGAAGGTTATGAAATGGGCACAGCAATCTATTACGGATTCTTCCACAGCATAAGTGCTTTTTGCAATGCAGGTCTTTCTCTTTTTGACACGTCCCTAGAGAGTTTTGCAACCAGTCCAATTATCCATGGAACAATCGCCTTTTTGATTGTTTTGGGAGGGGTGGGATTTATTGTATTACGCGAATTGCGAGAAATTATTTATGGAAAAAAAATTTCGCGTCTGGGCGTGCATGCAAAAATTGTTCTAGTAACTACTTTTTTATTAATTGTTGCAGGAGCAGTTTTTATATTTTTTGGTGAATTTTTGAACTCTTTAGATTCCTATACCCTTTGGGAAAAGACCCAAATTGCAATTTTTCAATCGATCACAACCAGAACCGCAGGCTTTAATACCATCTCTCTAACTAGCCTGCATTCATACACCATATATGGACTAACACTTTTCATGTTTATAGGAGGTTCACCTGGTTCAACCGCTGGCGGGATCAAGACCTCTACCTTTGCAATCCTAATTCAATCCATAAAGTCAACGTTGAAGGGAAAGAAGGAAGTTACAGTTTTTGATAGAACGATTCCGGCTCCAATTGTTGTTCGCGCAATTGTTATTACCTTTATTTCGATTATTACCTCGAGTTTATTTTTACTCGTTTTAATGAAACTTGAACCAGATCAATCATTTTTAACTCTATTTTTTGAAACAATTAGTGCATTTGGAACAGTCGGATTGTCGCTTGGAGTAACCCCCTTCCTTACTGTTGGTGGAAAGGTTATCTTGGCAATACTCATGTTTATTGGTCGGGTGGGACCGCTTACTTTAGTCTTAGGTATCGGCGAGAAAGCATCAAAATCAGGCAAACTTGACTACCCTGATGGAAGAGTCATGATAGGGTAAAATATGCTTTATGAGGTAATGAAATGATTGTTGCAGTTATCGGTTTAGGTACTTTTGGTGCCAAAACCGCCATAAGACTTCACGAAAAAGGTGCCGAAGTGCTGGGCATCGACATGGATGAAGATCTTGTGGATAAAATTAAAGATAGGGTTACTCATGCTGTGGTCTTAGATGTGACCGATGAAAGAAGCCTTCGCTCAATTAATATTAGTGATGTTGATACTGCCGTGGTTGCCATTGGTGACAACATCCAGATGAGTATCATGGCCGTTGCCATGCTTCGTAAATTGGGCGTAGGGCGTGTTATCGCTAGAGCAACCAGCGTCTTACACGAGCATGTTCTAAAAGAAATTGGTGCCTCTGAAATTATTAAAGTGGAAGAAGAGATGGGCGAAATTATTGCATCTAAGATTATCGCTCCTCACGTTCTTCAACGTTATAACTTTGCCGCGGGATATTCACTTGTCGAGATTAAACTTGGTAAAAAATTCGAAGGAAAAACGTTGGTAGAAAGTAAAATCCGTCAAACTTACGGACTAAATATCGTTGCTCTTCAAAAGCGGATACCTTACATTAAGGAAGACGGTAAACCAGGTTACAAAGTAGAGATTAACGATAGTCCAATGCCCATGGATATTATCGAGGCAGACGATATTGTGGTTCTGGTTGGTTCAGAAAAGAATTTCAACCGTCTTTTTGACGAATTGGCTGAAACTTAAGGAGTTAATTTGAACCTTTCCCTTCGTGGTCGAGTGGTTACCAGTTTCATAGTTGCCAATATAGTGGTGTTGGTTCTGTCGTTTATTGTCTTTCACTATCTTAATGGTCTTAATAAGGATATCGAGGTCATTACAGAAAAAACCAATCGATCCACACTTCTGACAGACGAAATTCGCATAAGTGCTGTCACTATTTTAAAAAAACAAAGAGAAATTATTACTGCCGGTGCCAATCCCGAAAGAGTGAATCGTATTATTACACTCTGTGAAAGTTTTACTTCACAACTGCAATCGCTAGACGCACTTTCCAATGACCCTGATATGAAAAGGATAGTGGCGCAGATGTTGACCTACGTTGACTCCTTAAGGCTAGTGTTGAGTAAAGCTGCTATTTATGGACGGGACAATCTCGGGATGGCGAGTATTGGTGAGCTAGCAGATAAGATCCTTGATACTTTTACTGAGTTACAAGAAAACCAGTTGGCACAAAGCGGGGAGCGTGACAAAAAAATTAAAAAGATTATTAATGAAACGAAGAGACATATGATGGTGACATTGATTATTGCCTTTTTGGCGACGATCATTCTTGGCCTGGTCTTTCCTGGAAAAATTGCTTTGCCCTTCAAAAAAATTCGCGATGCTATTAGGGAGTTACAAGACTGCAATTTTGACGTGTCTATTTACTATAATCAGGATGATGAGATAGGTGAAATTGCCAGGGAAATGAATAAGATGATCAAGTCGATTAAGGTTTTTGATGAACTTCGAAGTGATCGTATTAGTGTGGAATTGCGAAAGTTTGATGCTCTGGCTAATTTAGTGAAAAAACCTGTTATGGTGGCGAATGCCGAGGGCAAGCTGATTTATTTAAACAATAAACTTTATTCATTGCTGCAGGTTCAAAGCGAGGACGTTATTGGCAAGGTGATGGTTGATTCCGTCATTCCTCAATCTATTATTGAGACTTATGAACTGGCGATTAAGCGTCGCTCTAAAATTGAAAATGCCGAAGTTCTCATTAAGCATAAAAGAGTTAAGGATGAAGAGGAAATTGCTCATGGCGATGTAGACTCAGGCGTACTAGTGCACGATCATGAGGAGGGCGAAGAAGTTATCTTTAATGGTTATGCTAATGTCATTCCTATTCGCGGAAAAGAAAGTTCCCTAGATTATTACCTTATGGTACTGTCGAGCGAAGTTTTTACCTGATTTATCGACATGGAGCATTATTGCCGGTACCTACTTTGCCAGCAATGAATTCACTTTTCTATGGACCAACGTTTTATTCGAAATTTTTCTATCATCGCCCATATTGACCATGGAAAATCTACTCTGGCCGATCGTTTACTTGAGTCCACGCAAACAGTGGCCAAAAGAGAAATGCAAGATCGCCTATTGGACAACATGGATATTGAGCGTGAGCGCGGTATCACCATTAAGGCCCAAACTGTCCGGCTAAAATATAAGGCGCTCGATGGCAATATCTATTTCTTTAATTTGATTGATACCCCAGGGCATGTTGATTTTTCTTATGAAGTGAGTAGATCCTTAGCCTCTTGTGATGGTGCGCTATTAGTGGTCGATGCTTCTCAGGGTGTTGAGGCCCAGACTCTTGCCAATGTCTATATGGCCCTTGGTAACGATTTAGAAATTATTCCAGTTATTAACAAAATTGATCTGCCACATGCAGATAGTGAAAAAGTGCGTAAAGAGATTGAAGATATTGTTGGTATTGATGCTTCGGAGGCCAATTTAGTTTCTGCTAAGTCAGGGATTGGAATTGATGAGCTTTTAGAGACCATCGTAAAAAAAATCCCTCCTCCCAAAGGAGATCCTAATAAGCCACTACAGGCATTGATTTTCGATTCTTGGTTTGATGCTTATCAAGGAGTGGTCGTTCTGGTGAGAGTTGTACAGGGGACGGTAAAAAAGAAAGACCTGATTTATTTAAAAAACTGTGACATGACATATGAGGTGATCAAGCTAGCCGTTAACGCTCCCTTTTTTCAAGAAGTGAATGAGCTTTCTGCCGGCGAGGTGGGCATGCTCATATGCGGAATTAAGACAATTCGCGACGTGAAAATTGGCGATACAATTGTTCTGGCCAATAAGAAGGATACGCCTAATCTTCCCGGCTATACGGAAGTTAAACCCATGGTCTTTTGTGGAATTTTTCCAGTTGATGCCAATGATTATGTGGAATTAAAAGACTCGCTTGAAAAGCTTGCCTTGAATGATGCTTCCTTTACTTATGAACCAGAGACAAGTCAGGCGCTGGGTTTTGGGTACCGATGCGGCTTTCTTGGCCTTTTGCACATGAACATTATTCAAGAGAGATTGGAAAGGCACTTTAATCTTAATTTAATTTCCACTGCTCCCTCATGTAACTACCGGGTGTTAATGACAAATGGTGACACAAAAATGGTCCATAATCCTTCTGATATGCCAGATGTTGGACGGATTGAGAGCATTGAGGAGCCGATTGTTACTATTCATATCCATGTTCCCAATGAATTTGTGGGAAAAATAATTACTCTCTGTGAGGAAAAACGAGGAATTCAAACCGATCTGCGCTACATAACTCCAGATAGAGTTCAAGTCACCTATGATCTACCACTGTCTGAAATGGTTTTTGATTTTTATGATAAATTGAAAGGCATGACCAGAGGTTATGCCTCAATGGATTATGAATTAAAAGGTTACAAGCCATCTGATCTGGTAAAGATTGATATTTTACTCAATAATGAAAAAGTGGATGCTCTCTCCATGATTTGTCATAGGGAGAATTCTTTTTACAAGGGAAGAGATCTAACTCAAAGATTACGCAAATTAATTGATCGGCAGCAATTTGATATTGCTATCCAAGCTGCTATTGGCTCCAAAATTTTAGCCAGAGAGTCGGTTAAAGCCCTGCGCAAGAACGTATTGGCCAAGTGCTACGGTGGGGATGTTTCCAGAAAAAGAAAGCTACTTGAAAAACAAAAAGAAGGAAAAAAGAGAATGAAGATGGTCGGGTCAGTGGAAGTGCCGCAAGAAGCCTTCCTGGCCGTTTTAAAGGTAGGAGATGACTAGCTCTCATGAATGAAGATTTGAAAATTAATCTTGAAAAGATAGTAAAAAAATATACCGAAGGGGCGTATTATAAAAATCTTCTTGAGGCGAAGAAGGAGTATTTTATACTCACGGGTCAAATCAACGAAGACGATGAAGATTACGAATCCCGCATGAATAATTTTAATGATTGGTATATTTTACAGTTCATATCGGCAGATCAAAAGAAGACGGCCTTAACTGACTACTTAGAGAATAATCCTGAAAACAAGGAAGAATTTGCTCCACTTTTATCCTTTAACCATTCATTGTTTGAGTTTAAAGGAGAGAATTTCAAGGGCTATAAAGTTCTGAAAGACTGGATTCATGGCAAAAAGATTATACTTTCAAAGGAATGCAGCATGCCCGCAATCGTTGAAGGAGATATTTTTTCTGGTCGAGTTATTCATCAACAGGCGCATACTTATTTGCTAGAAGGTTTGTGTATTCTACCAAAAGAAATTAAGGGAGTGCTTATACAGGCAGCACAAAAAGTCGGTAGCAAGAAAGATATATATCAAGAATTAAATTTTCTGATGAAGATTGAATTTTTCAAAACCAAATGGCACAGATATGGGCACTTAGAACCAGAAAAAATATTTAAATTTGATTATTAGTTGAATAAATGGCAAAAATTTTTGGATTCACACTTTTAAGAAATGGTATTAAATATGATTACAGTTTTTCTGAATCACTCAATTCTCTATCCCCAATTGTTGAAAAAATTTATATAGCCCTTGGTAACAGCGAAGATGGTACCGAGCAAGCTCTAGACCCATTTTCATGCTTGAGAATACTTCCAACAATCTGGGATACAAATTCCAGAGATGGAGCAGTGATACTTTCAGAACAAACAAATATCGCGCTCATGAAGTTGAGAGAAGAACAGGGTGAAAATCGTGATGCTTGGGGGATTTATTTGCAAGCAGATGAGATTTTGCATCAAGATGATTATGACTTGATAAAAAAAGATATTGAGCGTGCCAACCAAGAAGGGTGCGACGCATTGTCCTTTCGTTACCTGCATTTT
>Ga0066639_10003564_pt1 | contig 13465 bp, 10 predicted proteins | sample CryGeyCG2114_010_2_FD_59504 | JGI IMG/M metagenome (GOLD analysis project Ga0066639, IMG submission 59504) | Groundwater microbial communities from aquifer - Crystal Geyser CG10_big_fil_rev_8/21/14_0.10 | ecosystem: Environmental > Aquatic > Deep subsurface > Groundwater | place: USA: Utah...
TATTATTTTTATCTTTACACTTTATGTAGTAAGTTTGACTAGTATCCCAAGTTGCAAAATGTTCTTGTTTATTATCTAAATTCCCATAAGACATTTTTTGCGCAACTGAATTTTCATTAATATCATAATTGCAACCAGTATTTGTGTTAGTTGCATAATAACATTCAGCTTCTTCATCTGTATTTATTTTTAACCTCACACCCTTATTAACAATCCTAACTACTTGTGGAGCAAAACTATCAACAAAAACTTCAAAAGATGTTTTAGAGGATGCAGTATTTCCGCCGTCGTCAACACATCTCAAATAATAAGTATATTTTCCTGCAGTTAAATCCTGTCTTTGTGAATGCTTGTAAGAATTTGTGTTAAGCATTGGGACAAATCCAGAGTTTTCATTTATTGAATAAGAACATTCTGATTTGCCTTTATCAAATCCATCTTCTGTTTCAAGTTCCAACATTACTGGAACTGTCGTCGTAGCTCCTGAAACTAATTTCCCTTCTTCTGGTTTTATTGAACCTTCTTTAATATTCAACTCTTGAGTTCCTTTCAAAGTAAGTTCATAACTCTGAGTCATTTTTATTCTATCTTTTTCAACAGCCCAAGGTTGATCCTCGCATCTGAAATAATAAACATTATCTTTCCTATCTTCTAAATTTGTTAAAGTTCCTTGGCAAGGATATAGTAAATTAGAATCTATTTGAGCAATTGAACTTGCACAAGTCATTGCGTTTTCCATTTCATTATATTGCTGGTCTGTCCTACTCCATTTGCAACTTGCAGGTTCGTTAGTGTAAACAAAAATTGGAACTTCATCAACTCCGAATTGAACTGGCTGATTATTTCTTATGCTTGTTTCAATAATTTGCGGCGGAGTGGCGTCAGGCCCGTCGTCAACACAAAACTCAATCACATAAGGGTCTGGATTATAATACCCATTTGCACTCGAACATCGAATATACATTGTGTACTGGTTATCATTTTGAATTGTTATTGCCGAGCCCGTATCATTTAATTCATCTCCCAAACTCTGGGCTAAAGCTTCAACAGCTCTTTTGTTAGGAATGTTCAATCTCTGGCTGTGATTATAATCATATAAACTGTTTTCTCCCAAATAATATTGCATTGAATCATAATCATCTTTCAAAATAAAATCAACTTTGCACTGCGCTGGTTTGTTTGTCTGAATTCCAAATTCTATCGGAGTAAATGCCGGAACGCACCCATTTTCAATTCCCTGACATTTTATCTGAGTTCCTTTTCCGTCAGGCCTTTGCCCTAAGTTAGTATATTCGCATTTAATTCTAGATGCTGATTCAGTTTTCAACGCTTCTTCCCAAGGACGTATTATCGGAGACGTTACATCCCTAGGATTTTGCCAAACACATTTTTCCTCGCTAGTTCCTTCATTAACAATCCCACACGCCTGCCCTAAACTCTTACACCTATATTCAGAGCACGGATTAATTCCATCATTGCACTTCTCACAATCTTCCCCCCCTATCGGCGCTTCCCAAGAATTACAAGAAAAATCAATTCGCTCATATTCAACTTTTTTATAAGTTAACAAAAATACAACTGCTCCAACGCCAATTCCAAATGCAACAGGATGTCCGCCTATCAAACTAAATCCTTTCTGAAAAACAGAATTTCCACTTCCCGTAAGTTTACTAGCCATACTCCCAATTTGCCCACTACTAGCTTCAATCGCTTCAGGACTAAACAAAGCATAAGCCGTTTGTCCGGCGAATAAACCAGCTCCAATTCCTTTGCTTAATGCAGACGATAATTCTGGGCTTAATCCAATTTTCGGCCCAAGAAATTTAGTAATGCCGTATGCAGTTCCAGCCCACCCAACTGCTTGTAATAATCCTTTGCCGCCTGTAGTCGGCTTAATTAAACTTTTGAAGAAGTTGACTTTTTTTGGATCGGCGGCGGCGTCAACAACATTTACCGTCCAATCAGGATTTTTTGTTAGTATTTTGTCTTTGCCAGCCCCAATATCTCCTGGAAGATTAGCAGTAATCCCTGGAGCATTTCCAGCACTTGTTTCGGTGTTAGTTCGAGAAGGAGAGGGCGCTCTATCTCTCACAGTTCCACCTTCTACATCTGATATTTCCCCAGCAACTCCTGGCGTCGCCATACCAACTAAAAACGCAAATGCAAATGTAGCAAGAACTATATTTACAATTAAGAATAAACTCTGCCTCTTTTTCACCTCTTGTTTTTCCATCTTTTTTTATTTTGTTTTATCGTTTGCTAACGTGAAACCCTGTCCAATCACTTTCATCTAATTTCCTTAAACCAACATTATTAGCTTCTGATAAATCCCAAAGCCAAACATCAAACTTTAAATCATATTCATATCCCGGAGTTAAATGAAGTTGTTCATCAGGCATAAATAATTCAACATCTTTATATTCAGAACTATTATATGGGGGAGAAACTTCTTTAGATACAGCAACTTGCCCATTGCTCGTTGAGTATTGCCCATCAAAATCTTTTAAATTTCTTCCATCCTTATGGTGAAAATAAGCAATAACTTGTGTCGACCACCCTTTATTGTTAGTAACGTCAAAATCTACATATATTTTTATTCCAGAAATTCCATTTTCATAAGCATTCAAATCAGTAGTTACTTCAGTAATATCTCCATAAGCTCGTCTTGCAGAACGCCCTTCAGAATCATACATTGGTTGCTGAACTTGCGATTGTTGAGTTCTTACATTAACGTTACTTCCAGCTCCCCACCAAGCACTTTGCGACGCTGCTCCTAAAATTGCTGCAGTATCATAATCTGGTGCTGTTTGAGCCATATATCCTAAACCTGCCCCAAGCATTGCATTAGTTGTAGGGTCATCTGTAATGCATCCATTTCCTCCACTAATTGTCGCGCCAGCAATTGCTAAACCAGCAAGTCCTCTCGCTATTTTTCCTTTCCATCCTGTTTTATTTTCCTGTGTTTTTTCTCTGTCCATTTTAGTGATATTTTGTTACCATTTTATAGTTATATCTTTATTTATAAGTTTTTCCCTTATCCGCTCGGCGCTGGTTGCGTGCCTTGAGTTCCAGCACCTCCACTATTTCCGCCCGACGAAGCAGAAGTTCTTCCCCCTTGTCCGTCAGGAGTGCTAAATTCGCTTCCACCGCTTCCTCCAAATGTCTGACTTCCTCCTGGCTCTGCCGGTTTTCTCTGACTTTGCGCTTCTTCTTTTCCAACTTTATTTACACTAACTTCAATCCCTTCAGCAGTATATTTGCCGACGTAATTTTTATCATTTCCACAATCTCCATAATTTGTGCACATTAAATTAAATTCAGTTTCTTTCAAAGAATCCAAACAATCGCAATTCTCAACACATTTCCTACTTTTCCCAACTAATTTTTTTTCATATTTTACCAAACAACTCTGACTTGCTAAATTGCACTGGTCAGATGCTGTTGCATCCCAAAACTGCAAACCTGGCGCAATAGTTGGAACACACCTCCAGTTGCCGTCGGCATTTTCATTATCTTTTGTTTTGCTTCCAATTAATCCTCCTAAAAGTCCTCCGGCAACACTATTTATGCTTGAAAGTCCTTGTTGCAATAAACCTTTGCTATCAACTTTTCCGTTAGTTAAAACCGGCAACCACTGACAATCTCTCTGATCTGTGTTCAAACAATCTGAACTTTTATTTTGAAGTATGCAATCCTGCCATCTATTAACCACACAACCTGCTTGGCTAAATTCATCTATGTCATCCTGGACACAAGTTTCCTGCCTGTAATCTGCGCACGGCTCAACTGTTTCCTCTCCCATAAAACAAACATGCCTAAATGCTCTGCTTCCAACAGCGTCGCTATCTTCTTTGCCCGCATCCCAATAACACCACGACTCGCCGTTTTTGTAATCCTTTCCATTAGAAGTATCATAACAATTAATGTCTTGACAAATATTATTTCCATAAGCGGGCTTCACACTTCCGCTCGCCTCTCCGCAAAAACTCCCTTCCAAATAATTACAATTCCCACAACTTATTGAATTAGCATTTTCACCTCCAGCATTGCAAGCATCTTCTCTTGGAATAACATCTGTCCAATATTGCTCATCATTAATCCTGCTAGCATCATAGATATTTGCAGGATTTCCACATGAATCAACAAAATAAACTGCCTGTTTATCGTCTAAACAAATTGTCTGTGTTGTTTTTTCACAATTTGTATTAAACTCTGGATTTGTGCATAAATAATTATCATAAAAAGTAACAGAACTTGAATTTGTCAAACCATTTATTTTTGAGCTATCGCACTCGCTTCTTGTTCCGAATTTACAAGTTGTTACAAATTCACTTTCATAAACACAAGCTCCAACTTCTTCTGCAGTTGCTAAAGCAATGCATGAAACTTCATCTCCAATGTCATTTCTCCAGTCAGTAATTAAACCAAAATCTGCAGTTAATTTTTTACATCTTTGCAATGTTGTAAATGCAGCCTCCTGTCCTATAACACAGCATCCTAAAGAACATTGAGGAATTTCGTCCGGAGCGCCACCACTCCACTGCCCATTTGCCTGTTTGCACGCTTCTTCTGGAACATTTTCCATGCAAAGCCCCTCGTCAGAATCGTAACACGTCCCCTTTTGACAAAAAGAAGTTGACTCACACGCTGTTGGAGTTGATTTGTAAGAACTGTCACACTGGCTTAAAGGAGCGTTCTGACAAAAAGCTCCATCTGTAGTTCTTTCACAACAATAACTTACAGAACTTACCGACGCTGCACTCCCAATTCCTGTACTTCCCGTCGCTGTCTGCGCAGAAACAAAACCAAAATTAATCATAAGTGCCAAACTAAAAAACAAAGCCAATACTATTAATATTAAATTCCTCTTCTTTATTTTCATTTCTTTTTTCATTCTGCAACTCCATAGCCCGGCGGCCAAGCTAAACTCCTAACAGCAAACTGAAACTTCTCATCAGTTTTTCTATCAGTCAATATATATATCGTCGAACCTTCGCCTTGTTTATACTTTTCAACCTTTGTGCCTGGGTAAAGTATCATATATTGCAAAGGATCTGAATCCCCATATCTTGCTTCATAATTAAGTATTGAGGTACTCAAGCTCACAAGTTCGTAGGACTTGCTTGGTATTTTAACTTCAAAACCTTCAAATCTCTGGCTACTCTCTTTTGTAATTGTTAAATCATAATCAACATCTACTTTAATATTTTCAGATACTAAATTAACATCAATATTATAATTTCTATTACTCAAACTATATCCTTTGGAAGTTAAAGAGGCCTGCAATGCCTGAACACAACCTTTTATCTCCGGCTCAATAGCTTTTTGCATTTCATCTTCAACATAATTTACCACCAAGGGTTTTTGCATATAACACGTTTGATAATAAGAAGAAGTATGGCATAAATATTCAATATTATTTCCCTGATAAGCATAATAAAATTTTGGTTCTAAAGTCCCTCCTTGTAATAAAACTTTATTTATTGACTCTTTTATCTTATCATTATCTGAAATGCAAGAGCTTAATTCTTGCCTAACATCTATCTCACTTCCAGAAATTAAATTCTTAGTAATTTTTTTCCCAGAATCGGTTAGTGTAAAAAAAAGAACAATCGCTGCAACAATTACTATTGCAAGAATTATGAAGATAGTTACCTGTCCACGTTTATCTCCAAATGTTTTTTTATTCCTCATTTTTATCCTCTCCATTTTTTTGTCTAATCTCTTTGAGAACCTTTCTGTTCTCTGGCACCGAGAATTTTATTCTCACGTGTTTTTCTAAAAAGATTATTTATCCTACCCATTTTACGACGAGGTTGTTTATAAATTTTCATATTTTTTATTTTTGAAATTTTTTTTCATATTTATGATTGGATTTCATAAGGTTTAATTGTAACTGAACACTGGTCTGGCTCATTCCCCCAAATATCTCTACACTTTACGTTTAGTATTTCTTTGCTCCAAGGCATTGCATGCAGAGTAGCTTCTCCATAATCCATGCTTGTTCCATTTTCAAATCTGAAATTGCAATTAGGAGAAATAGAACTATTCATGAAAACACAACTTCCTGCTTCATCAGTTAAAATAGCAACTTCCTCACCTTTTGTAAAAACTCTTGTAACTATTGGAGGTTTATCGTCAACAACCAAGCTAAAAGAATTTTCCTGCATTATAGTATTCGCAGCATTATCAGCGCATCTAACTCCTAAATTATACTCTCCCTCTATTAAAGAACTAAATATTTGTTTATGCTCATTAGAGAAAGTATTAGCAAAATTAATCCACTCGCCCTCATTTAATTTATACTGACATGCGCTTTCCCCGTTTGAAACTCCTCCAGAAGTTTTAACATTTACTTCAACACTTGCCGGCGAGCTTCCTCTTGAAATCAATTCATCATTTTCAGGAGTTATAGAATCAATAGCTAAATTATCTTCAGTTCTTTTCAAAACGTATTTGTAGCCATCTCCAATATTTCTTTCCTCGCTTTCTTCAAGCCAAGGCTGATCTCTACATTTAACATAAAATTCATTTTCCAAATCACTTATTTCTAAATTTACATTGCAAGGATAACCGAGCAAAGTTCCACCTCCAACATTTGTCTCACACTCTAAATCATTTGCCATATCAAAATAACCTAAATCACTTGAATCATATTTGCATTCTGCCGGCTCATTAATAAAAAAAGTTGTAAACATTTCAGTTGCATTGTAAGCTACATAAGAATCTTCCTTAGGCGCCGTCGCTAAAACAACCGGTGGAGTCAAATCAGGTCCTGGATTAACACAAAAATTTATCTGATAGTCTGCAGTTGTCTCAACACCATTAATATTTGTGCACTTAACATGCAAATTTATCTCTCCAGCCACATTCAATAAATAATCCTGAACTTCTGCGTCTGCACTTGCCTGCGCAAACTCTTCAGCACTTGAAACTTCACTTCCAATTATACTTTCAGCGCTCGGCAGATAAGTTAAACTAGTATGATTTAATGTAAAAATATTTCCTTCCAAAAATCCAAACTCTCCACCAGAATAATCAACAATTTCACTCTCGTCGCTATTTTCATCAACATTTTCACTTCCCCCAATACTTTCGCTAATCGTGCAAACTGCAGGAACATTTGTCTTAACCCCATAAACAATCGGAGTAAATGCCTCAACGCAATCTCTCTCGCTAGTTCTCACTTTAAAACCGTTAGTTGAAACATCTTCATAATTATATCCTTCAGTTAACACATCTTCAAATTCACTAATTACTATCGCTGCATCAGTTTCCCCTTTTGAAATGCATTCGTCAAAACCAGTTCCTTCATTTATTATTTGGCAGTTGCTTCCTAAACTTTCGCATCTATATTTCGAACATGTCTTTTGTGGATCATCATTGCAAGAATCACAAAGCCCAAATGCCGGAGGCGTCCACTGCTTACATTCAAAGGTTATCTCACTTTCCTCAACATTCCCACATCCCATCGCTGCCATTACTCCTAAGACAACGACGGCGCCGATGGCGGCCCCGATTGCAATTGGTGCTAATCCTGCAACTCCACTTGTCGCAGTTATTGTACCTAAATTTGCAGCTGTTAAACTTCCAGGTAAAGCAATAGCTCCCCCAATTGCACCCACTCCGGCCCCAGCTCCGGCAAGCCCGATAGTTCTTCCTAATTGTCCCGGACTTCCAAGTCCTGCTTGCACACTTATATCTCCAGGCATACTATTCAATCCAAACATATCTTGTATTCCAAAATTGCTAAGTAAATCCATTCCTCCAATATTATCAAAAAATCCTGTGTCCCTAATTCCGTCGCTATGTCCAAAAGCATTAATTGCATAAAGTGCCTGCAATCCAAAAAGCCGAGGAGGTTTTTTTGCCTTGCCTCCTTTCTTAGTTATTGAATATCCTCCATCTGTTGGAACTCCGTCGATATTTACATAACCTCCGCAATCTCCAAGCATTCTGCAATTATTATTCATCTGAGCTGTAAAGGTTATTTTTTCACACTCACAATTTTTAACACAAGTCCATCCTCCTGGACAAAGTTTTTGATAAACAACAACGCAAGTTTTTGTTCCAGCACTGCAAATATCTCCACCACTTCCACCAAGTCCTCCGGCTAAACTAGAAAATGCTCCTGCCCCGCTCCCTCCAAATTCTCCGAGAATATCTCCGGCAATTCCTCCAATATCTCCAAGTCCACTAGCTCCACCTTTTACTTCCATTCCCGGAGGGTATTTTGGAACACAACTTTCAAAATGAAAATCACTATCCACCCAAACAATATTTGGTTGACAGTCAGGATTTTGTAAACAAGTTGCAATATTTCTTCCAGCACAATCTTCCCACATATTTGTTCTGCAAAAAGCCCCGCTCTGGTCTGGCTTATCTGAATAAGAATTTGTTGCTGAACCTAAACTTAATCCACTAATTCCAGAACCTAATCCCCCAAAACTTTCAACAAGTCCAACATTTCCAGAATTACTTCCTAAAATTCCTCCGCTAGAAAAGCCACTAAAAATATCATTAAAAATTGAAGAAATGTCAAATGCTCCAGAACTTGAACTTCCGCTTCCGTCAGAATTTCCTTTCGTTTCAACACAAATTTCTTTTCTATAATCTGCGCACGGTTCTGTTCTTATCTCTCCATTAACACAAACTTCTCTAAAATGCCTGCTTCCAACAACATCATTTCCTCCGCCGACAACACCATCATAAACACACCATGACTCTCCATTTATTCTTGTTTTGCCATTGTCCTTTTCGTCAACGCAATTTAAATCTCTGCAAACAAAATTTCCATCTGACTTTTTTGTATCAACTCCTGCCCTATATTCTGCGCAAACACTTCCTTTAGTATAATCGCAATTCCCACAAGTTTTTGAATCAATCCCATCTCCTAACTGCCCACAAGATTCCTCTTTTGAAAGAACTTCCCCATTATTCCAAGCTTTATCTTTGTTAGCATCATAAATATTTTCCCTATTTCCGCAAGAATCAAACCAGTAAATTTCATCTTTTCCTTCAACACAATTTGTGCTTGCCTGTTTTTCACAACTTGTTTCTAGTTCTGGGTTTGAACATAAATAATCTTGATAAAAATTTCCACCTATTGACTGGCATTCTGATTTTGTTCCAAACTTGCAAGCATTTTTTCCACCCTCGCTATTTTCAATAACACAAGCCCCCTCGCTTTGGCTTTGTGATAAACCTACACAAGTTAATTCATCTTGAATTGAAGAATCAAATCTTCCAGGAATTCCATGCAATTCTTCTAATCTTTCACACTCTCTTTTTGTTCCTAACCTTGACTCGCTTCCTAAAATACAACAACCTTGTTCGCACTGATTCTCATTGCAACTCTCATCAGAAAGCCACTGCCCGTTTTCTTCTGCCTCGCATGCAGATTGATAAGAATTCGGCGAACAAAGTCCTTCAACTGTATCAAAACAACATCCAACATTTCCACTGTTTACGCTTCCGTCGCTATTTGTATTTCCTGATTGCCCAGAATTAACAAATGAACTAAAAAAATCTCCTGCACTTTGAGCAGAAACATTCGGGCTTTGAAGCCCAATTAAAAAAGCAATAGCAAAACTATACATCACAATTAAAAATATTTCTAAATAACTTAATCTTCTAATTTGTTTAAGCCTATTTTTATCTTCTTTTTCCATTTTTCCTTTCTTCATTTTTTCCCCAATAATTTTTTCTTTATCCATTTTATTTTTACGAAGGAGTCGGCAAAACACAATTCCTCATAGCAAACTGCAAACTTTTGCCGCTTTTTGTATCTTTAACAGTGTAAATTTTCTCATCATCGCCTGTCTGGTCTTTTGTTATATCAACCCAATGATTTGCCCTCATCAATGCAACATAATCGCTATTGCAATACTTCGCTTCCTGCTCAATTATTTTATGGACAATAACAGCAATTTCATAAAGAGGACTATTAACATAACTCTCAAAATTATCAAAACTTCTTTGCTCTTCTGCTTTATTCAAAGTTATTTTCCCATCAATATTTACCTTAACTTTGTCTGGAACAAGCGAAACAGAAAAGCCATTATTTACAACATTAACCTGATAACCTTTTGAAGTAGATTCTTCTTTAAACAAATTTAAACAACCAGCAACTTCACTTTTCATATAACTATGCAATTCATCACTTAAATGTTCTACTAAAACAGGCTCGGCAACAATGCACTTTAACCTATACTCTGAAGTATAACACAAATAAGGAATATTTCTTCCATTGTAATTTTTTGTATTTTCAGGAAGAACAATATAACCTGAATTTTCAAAAACCAAATCAACTCCTTTTTCTAAATTTTCATTTAAACAACTTGATAAAAAATCCTGTGGAACATCTGATGAACCCGGTTTTATTGTTAAACCATTATTTTCATAAAGAAAAAAAACCATAATGATTGCCGCAACAATTAAAATAGCAAGGATTATAAAAATCGTAATCTGCCCTTTTTTATTCTCGGCAAAAACTAAATTTTTCAAAGAGTTCATTTTTTCTTTACCTCTGATTTTAAATATTCTAAAATTGCTTCTTCAATTAAATGAGATTTATTTCTAAACTTAGAATTTTTCAAGAACTCGTTTAGAGATTTATCTGTTTTTTCTTCAATAGTCGCCGATACTCTCACCTTGCCCATTTTCAAATTAAATTAATTAACTAATCAATTAATTAGCCAAATTAAAAGTATGATGAAATATTACTTTATATATCTTTTCCTATAAAATATACTTTGTAATATAATGTAATACAAAAGAATTTTAGATGTAATTAATTTAGAGTAAATAATCTCTAAGAATTATTTTATCTTCTTGCTTCTTCACCAGAATTTGAATTTTCAGGAGAAGGTGCTGGCGGAACTGCAGATGTTGGGATATGACAACAAAAATCTTTTTTCTTCTCACAATTTTCATTTTTAATTTTCATTTCTTTTTCAGCATTATCTCCTCCGGCAGCTCTACATTTTTCTTTAGCAGTATCTAAAAGTCCGTTAGAAACACATTCATACTTATAACCTGCTTTAGGATTTTCAGCACAAGGAGGGTCTGAAATGGGTTCAATACAACAAGTATCATCTGCTTCATGACTACCAATACCTAAGCAAGTGTATTCTTCATCCTCATGTCCTGCGGACCTTATTGTACAATCTTTTTCTTTGTCTTCACAGAGATATTCGGCATGTTTTTCAATACCCCCTTCATTTTTATACAATCCTGCATAAGCTCCAACAGGGCAAAGTTCTTTTGGTTCAATCTTTATCCATCCACTATCCCCATTAACCGTCCGAGATACAAACCCTGTTAAATTTTTATCAAGCAAAACACCGACGGCAAAAGCAATTACTAAAACAAGAATAACACCAGATATAATTCCCACAACACTCTTTTTCATATTCAACTAATATTTTTATTTTTTATAAATGTTTTTATAATTAGCTCATCTATTTTTTCAATGAAACAAAAACTTCGCTTTAATGTTCTTTCCATTATCGGAATTTTTTTTATACTATTAGGTCTAACAGCAATATTTTACAATTTTTATCTAGCAAGCGTCGACAAAATCTTCTGGATTTGTTATATCGGAATGTTAATAATTGGCATTGGAATTTTAATAAAAGAACCTCTTCTTATTTCAAGCCAGATTAATCTCTTATTAATTCCTCAAGCGTTGTGGACTTTTGATTTTCTTCAAAATATTTTATTCAATCAGTCTTCTTTTTCAATAACTTCTTATTACTTCACAGAACTATCAAATTTCTGGCAGGTAATTAGTCTTTATCATATTCTCGCAATGCCTCTTGCACTATTTGCCCTCTATAAAATCAAACTACCAAAAAAAGAAAAAAATATTTCATTAATAATTAGCTTAGTTCAAATTTCAATAATTTTCTTTTTAACTTTCCTATTAACAAACCAAAACGCAAATGTAAACTGGATAAAAGAATCAATCTTTACAAATTTGCTTTTTTTCTTAAATGTTCCTTATTTCATAAAATGGTTTTTAATCATAATTCCGGTAATTATTTTATCCCATTTTATAATAACTTACTTATTCAAAAAACAATTTATCAAGAACTAATCCTCGTTCTCAACTCTCGGCGCTAAAATAAAAGATAAATCCAAATTATCTCGCTTAAATTCCAATTTAACCGGATGGTCTGAAGAAAAATTAACAAAAATCTTATCTGAAATTTTGCTCGCTTTTACAAATTTCTGCAAATATTCCAAACTGTATTTTGCCTTTGAACTTCCGGAAATAATCTTAACTTCGTCACTTGAAAATTCTGCTTTAGCCGAATTCAATCCAGAAGCTGCAATAATAAATTTATCAGGTTCTGCAATAAATGTGCAAGAATCTGAAACAATCAAACAATCTTCAATAGCATCAACAAAATCAACAGGCGTTATCTGTATCTGAGATAAAAATTCAAGTGCAGGCACGTCCTTATCTTCACTCTCAACTTCAATCAACGCAAGTGAAAAACTCCTCTTTATTTTATCCAAAATATCTAATTTCAAAACATTTTCATGACTTTCCATAATCAGGTTGCTCCCCGCCTTTGTTCTTCTTAAAACAGCTTTCAAGTTATCTAAATTAACTCCTAAAACCTCTTTGCTCGCCTCATACTCTGTAAAACTCTCCTTAGGAAGTTTGAACACAACCATTGCAACATTCGCAGGATCAATTGCTACAATGCCCATTCCATCGTCGTCAAACTTTATCTTTACTTCAGTTACTAATTCAGAAATTATTGAAATAACGTCTGAAAGCAATTTCGGGTTTGTTAGTTTAGCTTTCATATTATCTTTACCTATTTTAATGACGTAATATACTTTTAAGCATTGTTGTTCTAAATTGAACAAAGGTATTTAAAATATTATCCTCTTTTCAAAGTATGAAAAAAGAGAGTGTTAAACTCCTTGCTCTTCCGTACTATTCAAGGAAAGAAGTTTTGGACGCCATGTTTAATTTCTCTCAAAACCGAGAGATTTCTCCAAGGTATTACGAAGGTTTTGGCAAGAGACCGGACTCGTTCCAATATCCCTCTGATATTTTAGCTCTTGTAAAAAGAGGAGCAACAAGTTTTCATTGTTCAGAAGAAATTTGGAAAGACCCTCTGGAAATAAAAACCGGAATGGCTGAAGAAGAATTGAATAGTTTGAGAATTGGCTGGGACTTAATCATAGATATTGACTGCAAATGGATTTATTACAGCAAAAAAGCAGCAATCGCAATAATTCAAGCTTTAGAGTCAAGAGGCGTGAAAAATATAGGAATAAAATTTTCAGGGGGCAAAGGTTTTCATATAATTATTCCCTGGCACTCTTTCCCCGACGAAATAGATGGAACGAAAACAAGCGATATGTTTCCTGAATGGCCAAGAGCTGTAATTGCCTTCATAAAAGAAATTTCTCGTCCAAGGTTAGCAGAACTAATAAAAGA
>Ga0066639_10003565_pt1 | contig 13461 bp, 11 predicted proteins | sample CryGeyCG2114_010_2_FD_59504 | JGI IMG/M metagenome (GOLD analysis project Ga0066639, IMG submission 59504) | Groundwater microbial communities from aquifer - Crystal Geyser CG10_big_fil_rev_8/21/14_0.10 | ecosystem: Environmental > Aquatic > Deep subsurface > Groundwater | place: USA: Utah...
CATGAAATTTTATATCCAATATTAAAATCTAAAATGTTCTCTAGAGAAGATTAAGGCTTGTAGGATTAAAATCCTACAGAAGTTTTGAAATTTGGCTTATAGAGCTTTCTATAGGAAATATTTTAATTAGTTAACAAAGCACTACTAATCAATAACTTATTTCATTATCTTCCTTTTTCATACTAAAAAAAGTTAATACTATGAGTATGATTCAAAATTTCTACCATAACCGAAACTCGGTTTTAGCCTCCTTTTCAGTTGGAACCATTTGTGGTATCACCAATTTTCTTTTTTCAGAGACCGTTGATAAAATACATTCCCTCGCTGAATCAAATTTTTCTAAAAATCCTAAAGATTTGTCAACTATTGTAACTTTTGAGATGTTTGAAGAAGTTCTTTATAGAATGATCATTCACCCATTTACTGTAAATTCAGTTATATACTGCTTACCATCTCTTGCTAGGTCTCATTTATTTGATATTCGTCTAGCAAACTTGGTATCTTCTGTTGGAATTGGAATTCTTTTAGGATCAATAAGCTATTTTCAAAACAATGATAAGTATGTAGCGATAAGTGAAACCATACGAAACTCAATTTATGGAATTATAAACGATCGTTTTGGACCTCTTACATCAATTATAGCAAATACGATCAAAAATTATCTTTTGGCAGATTTGCTCCGTCAAAGGCATGATATATCCCACTTAGTAAATTGATGTTTTTAATCTATAGTTTTCAGGTAGCAAAAAAAACTTAAATATTTGATTCTAAAAAATGATTACTTAGCTTAGATTACTTGAATTTATTTGAAAAAATTGGTCTATAAGATCAAAAATTTAACAAAAAAAGAGGAAAGTTCAAGTGAGTTTAAAAACCTTAAAAAATTTATTAATTTGTTTCTCAATTACAGCTGCTTTAACAGTTGCTGGCTGTAGTAAACAAGCTGCAAAAAGTAATTCTAAAGACCAAACACTTAGAATGAACTTTTTTGCAACAGCTATTTCGTTACACCCGCACTTAGTAAAAGTAGTTGCAGGTGCTACTGCTTCTAAGGCCTTATATGAGGGATTAACTAGGATTAACCTAGATAAACAAATAGAACTTGCAGCTGCTGAAAAAGTAGATATTTCTCCCTGCAAAAAAATATACACTTTCACACTTAGAGATGCATATTGGTCCAATGGTGAAAAAGTAACCTCTTATCATTTTGCAGATACTTGGAAAATGGCTTTAAATCCTGAAATAGGGCGCTGTTTTCACACAAACAAATTTATTATAATTAAAAATGCAAAAAAAGTCAGCAAAGGTGAACTTCCTGTAAGTAAACTTGGCATTCATGCTCCAGATGAAAAAACATTTATCGTGGAACTAGAGCATCCAGTTCCTTACTTTTTAGAATTGGTTGCAGATATTCCATTTTCACCTGTCTTTGATGCAAATTATGATGAACAAACCGTCTTCAATGGGCCATTTATAATAAAAAGTTATGAAGCTGAAAAATTTTTATCCCTTGTTCCAAATAAGTTTTACTGGGACCGTAACTCTGTAAAGCTAGATGAAATTCAAATCAGTTTTATAAAAGATGAGCAAACAGCATTTTCTCTTTATGAGAACGGAGACTTTGATTGGGTCGGAAGCCCTTATAGCGATATACCCAAGGAAGAGTTAGAAAAAATCTCAAACATTCAAAACTACTATACAACATCACCTTTTTGGATATTTCTAAACACAAAAGATCCAATGCTGAAGTCAATTAAAATTAGAAGGGCATTATCATATGCAGTTGACAGATCTGAAGTAGTAAAGGGAATTTCTTTGTTTCAAAAAGAATTGTACTCAATTATACCAAATGAAATTTCAAATCTCGAAGAAAGTTACTACATTGACAACTTCACTGTTGAAAACGCAAAGAAGTTATTTAATGAAGGACTTAATGAACTTGGAATAAAAAAAGAGGATTTTACATTTACATTAAGCCATAGTAATTATCCAGAGCATGAAAGCATAGCCGTTTATTTGAAGCATAGATGGGAAAAAGTTTTTGGAATCAAGATTCCTCTCAGAAAATATGAATGGTCTTCTTTCATATCTAAAGCTAGAAATTGTGACTTATCTGCATTTGGATTCTATTTGTGCAATATAATTGATGATCCGTCCTACTTATTAGAGCAATTTGCAGATGGCGGCGGTTACTACTCTACATGGTCTAATGACGCTTTTAAAGCAATGATTGAAAAATCAAAAAATGCGTTGAATGAAATAGATAGAAAAGCATGTCTAAGAGAAGCTGAAAAAATACTTATGGACGAGATGCCTATCTGTCCAATCTACGTAATCAACAATGTGTTTACATGTAAAAAAGAGTTAAAAAATTTCTATCCCCCTAGAAAGAATTCATCTGATTTTAAGTGGGCTTATTTTGATTACAATGATCAAAAGTAACCAACAAAAAAAGGAGGTCCTAATGACCTCCTTTTCTTTTAAAATGAGAACAATTCAGGATTTAAAATAAATTTGCTAAATGCAATAGATAAATAAATAACCCAATTGATAAAAGAGTAATAGAAAAGGCTAAAGTCAAGCCGGTGGGTGTATCCCAGCTGTACCATTTACCTAAACCTCTGAAAGTATATTTCTCGCAATATTTATCATAGTCTTTTGGTTCCATAATTTACCTTTAGTATTAGTTATTTAAAAATTTAGAAATATTTTTAAGTAAGGCTGTGAAGCGCTTTTCATCTTCTTTTAGATCTAAAGATCTAGCTTCTTCTAGACCAGCTTCAGCTATTTTTATTGCCTCATCAAAATCATTTATAGCAAGTTTAAGCTGTGCTTCTAAATAATCTGAGTTTATCAATATACGTTTATTGGAGATTAATGAGCGGACTTTATCAATAGCTTTTTGTGTATATTCAAAGCTTTTTTGCAATAAATATACTTTTCCCAAACGAAGTTGGGTCTTCATTTGATTTTCAATGTCATTTGCATTTTCAAATGCTCGCAACGCTTCAGAATAACTTTGAATCGCTTTATCCAAGCTTCCTCTTGGATTATCTGCATAAACAGCGCCCAGATTAAAATAAATTTTCCCTTTTAATGTTTCTGAATCAACTCCATTTGTTTCGTAAAGTTTGATCGCATTTTCAGCTACTTTAACAGCTTTTAAATAATACTCTTGCTGGAGATTCTCATCATTGCACTTTCTTGCCAATGCCCTATTGATAGCCGACTCTAGATAAAGAACTTGAATAAATAAATCAGTTTCTACAAATTCATCTGATAAATCGTGACACATTTTAACATATTCTAATGCTTTATCGTAATTGTCTTGATAAAATGAGATAGAGGCCAGTTGAGCACAAATTTTAGCTTCATCTTTTATCCTGCCCTCTTTTCTAGAGACCTCTAATGCTCTTATCCCTTTTAAAAACAGTTCACTCCAATTTCCTTTATTGGGGGAGATCTCAAGACTTTTGAAAAAGCCTTCGATTATATCACCTGAAGCATCGCTAACTAACAAAGGGCTTATTCCTTTTTTCCACTCAATATAATCACTAAGTATCTTTGAGTGATCAAAAGCAAGATCCTTCCATGGAATATCTTCTAGTTTAACAATAAAGACTTTTGTAGCATCATCACCTGCTTTAGGGAGCTTAAATGACTTGGCTATATGAGTTACTTCAACAGAATGATGTCTAAAGTCTCTTGATGGCTCTGAATAAACCTGAAATTGAACTAAATCAAACAATTCTAGGTTAACCTCTTCCATCATCTCACGTCTAACTGCCATTTCTACCGTCTCGCCATACTTAACTTTACCGCCTGGAATTGCTATTCCAAAAGGAGCTTTCCCACGCTCAATAAGAACAATGCCCTTGAAATCTTTTTCTTCGTATATCTCTATAATAGCTGTTGTTGTAAGAATTGGAGACTTGTGATTTTTATATTCCAATAGCTCATCTGCACTACCTTGAAATATTAAAAGGAAACTTAATCCGACAAAAAAACTTCTAACTTTAGATATCATTTTGAATTTCTCTTAAAAATTATTAAGTCGGAAATCATATCAGTGAGAGCTATTTTTGTCCCTAGTTTGAAAATTACAACTTTGAAACTTTTGAAAAGTAGATTTCTAAATCTTAGAACTCATTCTGCTTTTTGCAGTTTTTCAATATTAGCTGAAACAATGATCTTAATGTTGCGTGTAATTTTATCGTAATCCCAATTCCACCATTGTATTTTTTGTAAATTAGCAACTACATCATCAGAAAAGCGCATTTTAAGAATTTTAGCTGGGTTTCCTCCGACAATTGAATATGGAGGAATATCTTTTGTAACAACAGATCTTGCAGCAATTATAACACCATTTCCAATGTTTACCCCTGGCATAATCATTGACTCATGCCCAAACCACACATCATTTCCAACAATTGTATCTCCCTTATCAGGGAGATCTGGCTCATACTCGTTCCACTCAGGGCAATTTTGGTTTATACTTCCAAATGCAAAAAATGGAAATGTTGAAAAGCCACTTATCTGGTGATTGGCATCACTTAAAAGAAATTTTGTTCCATAAGCAATTTGACAAAATTTTCCCATAAGCAATCTTGAAGTATATCCAAAAATTACGTTTTCTGTTTCGAATTTCTCTGGATTACCTCTTCCATCATAATAAGTATAATCACCTATTTGAATATTTGGATTTTTTATGAAGTTTTTTAAAAAAATCACAGCTTTTGTGGTTTTTTCCATAGGGTATTTTTCTTCTGGTGAGAGCATTGGACCTCAAAATTTAATCTGATTTTGGTAAGCCTGAAATATTGAATAAATCTAAATTCGCAAAAAATATGTTAAAACTGTCTACTATTATTAATTTAGCTTTTTGAAGCGAACTGAGCTAGTTTATTTAAAAACCTAGGCAAGTGTGGCTCCATTTGTTTCTTTGGAAATTCTTCCATTGAAAACCATTTTATTTGATAAAACTCTCTTTCATCAAATAAATACTCCTTATTTGAATCTCCTTTTACAAGATACCATAGAGATACATCTGTGTGGCTATTCATCTCATTGACAGTTTCTGTAACAGTCAAAAATATTGGTTGATCCGAAATAAAAATAGCCTCTTTAAAGAGCTCTTCTTGCATTTCACGTGAAACTGTCTTTTGTGGATGCTCATTTTTATCGACATGTCCTCCAGGAGGAAGCCATAAATTAGCCTTTTTATGATGGCCTAACAAAACTTTACCATTAGCTTGGTCAGTTGGTATAAAGTAAGAGACTAAGTGCATTTTAGGTGTTGCTGGCTTTGCAATCCTAAAAAGCTCAGCGCCTGAGTTGATCCAATTCAAAACTAAGTCTTTATGCTGTCTCTCTTTTTCATCTAACGGCTCAATTTGTTCTATAATCAACGCAATTTGTGTACGAATATCCATCTTCTAACCTCTTATGCTTACTTGATGACTAGTTTTTAATTTCATATATATCTACATTGAATTCATAAAACTTAGCAGATTTTGCTTTTTTCATTCCTATTCTTCGAGCAACTTTTATAGAGGAGATATTCTTAGGCTCGATAATTGAGATAAGCTTTTTTATATTTAATTTATTAAAAGCAAATTCCTTAATTGCTTGAGCAGCTTCTGTCGCAAAGCCTCTTCCCCAGTATTTTTTAGCTAATCTATAAGCCAATTCTATATAAGGAGTGTCTTCTATACTTTGACTGATCAAGCCTGCAATACCTACAATCTCTCTTGTTTCTTTTAAAACTAGGCCCCATAGTCCATAACCATATAGTTCATAATGAGAAAGAATCTTATTTATATAATCTTTAATTCCAGATTCATCTAATGCTCCTTTGAGAGAATATCGCATAACTTCTGCATCACCTAAAACAGTCTTCAATTGCTCTGCATCGCTTAAAGAAAGCTTTCTTATATAAAGTCTAGATGTTTCAATAATCTTATCCACAATAAGTCTCATAAAAATTAAGTTAACTCTGGAACCCATCTAAAGAAGAATAGGCTACTTTTTTCTACATATCATTATGCTCAATCCAGAATGTCTAGAAATAATGTTTTTTAAATACAGTCCAGCTTTTTCAAAAATAGATGTGTACTCCTCAATGTTTCGCTCAATGCCACCAAAAACAGTTAATAACAATAAATCAAAAATACGTAATAAAGAAGGGTCTTCTTTTCCTGTTATAATAGATTCTATTACATAGATTTCTGAAGAGTTATCTTTTAGAGATTCTCTACAGTTAGAAAGAATTTTAATGCATTTAGCATCATCCCAATCATGTAACACCCTCTTTAAAATTAATGCATCGCTTCTAAATGGAAGAGAGTTAAAGAAGCTTCCAGAAAAAAATTCAAACCTTTTCTTATATTCCTTTGCTAAATTGTCAATATTTTGCTTATCAATATCAGGAAGCTCAAATATCCCGCCTAAAATATTAGGATGTTTCTCGAGCACAGCCCTAATAAGACCTCCTTTTCCACCACCCACATCAATAATTTTATTCTTGTTTTCTAAAGGTAAATACTTGGCAATTATTGGGTCTTCTTTTGCCGAAATTGCTTTCATATGATTATCAAATCCAGCTTGTAAATGAGGAAACTTAGATATATGTTCAAAATATTCTTCTTTATAGAGTTGAGAAAAACCAGTTTCTCTAGTTTTCAAACTTTGCGACATTTGCCCAAAGCTATTCCAACGAGCATCTTCACAAAGCAAAAGTTCTTGCATGCAAGATGAATGGTTGGATTTCAGGATTTGACCAACCCTTTCTAAAGAAAAAGTCCCATCTTCATGTTCTTTAAAAATTCCAAATGGACATAAAACTCTAAGCAACTTTTTTAAAGAAACTGAAGGAATCGAACATTGCTTTGCAAGTTCCTCTATGGATTTTGGCTGATCTATTTCAAAAAAATCTGCTATTTTCTGCTCAGCTACAACATGAAGTGCTCGAGAAACAACGTAGATATTTCCAAGTAAAAGCATATCTTGTTCAGATGTAATTTTATTAAACATTGGCTTATCCAGACTATGATTATTTAAAATCTTCACCAGTTAGCTGGTATGCTTCTTTGATGATTTTTTTATACTCATCTATAGGACACAAACCTACTTCAGAGCGCCTATTATCAAGATTATCCATATCATCAACTTGATAAAGAACATATTTTCCACCTTCTTGGATCAACTGAGTTCCATAGACCTGAGGTAGGTTCTGGTTCTTTTTCACTCTATCTAAGAGATATGCATAATTTCGCATAGGAGATTCATATGCTTTTACAGCTTTTTCAAGTAGTTCTAAGGAGTTTTTTTGAAACTCAACATCTGAGTCTTGATGCTGAACCAACAACCACATAGCTGATGTACCGTCTTGTCCAACTATTGATATGCCTGGCCATCCGCGCTCTTTTATAATAGCTTTAAGTCTTTTTCCATTTTTTTTATCAATCTCCGTAACTTTTTCACAATCCTCTAAAGTTAAATTCTTAATACCTATAAGTTTTTCTCGAGCCCTTTGATCTTGATCCTGCATTTTTAAAAGCTCTTGCTTGAGTTTGATATTTAACAAAGATTGATGCCCATAAAGCCCATTTTCTTTGATAATAGCCTGCACAGAAAATTCTAAGTCATGTTCAAAAGGTCTTTTCTCTTTAATTAGATTTCTAACTTTGGTAGATGACCTATCTTGTGATTGTATAAATTTAAGAATAGGCCTGTCATAAATATATCCCCTAAGATAAGAAAGGTCGATATATCCCTTAAGGACTACAATAAATGAATTAGCTTTTAGCGCCATTAACGCTCCTACAGTATCTTCGCAGTGTTTTTTCGTAAGAGGAATTCCTCTCATGAATACCTTTTGATACTTTTCACTTAAAGCTTTATCTGTCCCCACTAACTTTTCTGTGACAACGTCTGAGCCTATTATCCCGATAATTTCCACTTTTTTTATTTGAGAGAATTTTTCTTGGAGTTCTTTTGGCGTCCAATAGGTTAAAACTACTCTAGGATTGCTTTTATAAATACTTGCTATCATTTTCTGTCTGATCGAAAGTGCATTTCTGTTCTTAAAAGGATCGCCTCCTGGAGCTGGGTAAATTAGGACAAAATCAACAAGCTCTTCTTCAAGAGATGCTTCAATCACATGTTGATGTCCAATATGAATAGGATCGAAAGAACCAGTGTAATATCCTATTTTTTTACCATTAAACTGACTTAAATCAAAATTTTCATCTAAGACTATAGCTAAAAGATGAGTTGGCAATGATAAAATCCCTAGTACAAATAAGAAGCACATAAAATATTTTTTCATAATCAACTCCAATTTGTAATGATAAATGATCGAGATTGAAAAACTAAAATTATAACAATAGAGTTGAAAAATTGTAAAACTCAGTTTGTGAACAATAATTTTATATGAACAAGTGAAACTAAGAAAATTTTATACGAATATTTTGTGAACATTGATACACTGCCTAAATCAAAAATGGTAATCATATGCTAAGAAAATTTGTTAGCTTTTGGCATATTATATTTGTTAGTAGCTTATGCCTATTCCCTTTTTCAGCTCAAACACTCACTCAAACTGATAGTGATCTTCATAGAGAAAGACTCCTAAACCTTTTTTCTGGAGAATGGGTATCTCGTGCAATTTATGTAGCTACAAAACTAAACATTCCAGATATTCTTAAAACCGGGCCAAAGCCTATAGGAAAGTTATCTGAGCTTGTATCTGCAGATGTAGAATCTCTATACCGCTTGTTACATTTGCTGTCAGGTCATGGTATCTTTCAAGAATCAGATGGCAAAGTTTTCAGCAACAGTCAAAAAAGTTCTTTGTTGATAAAAGACCACCCCGACTCATTACACTCTCTTTGTTTATTTTATGGAGAGGATATTCATAAAGCATGGGATGCTTTGCTTCCATCTATAAAGCAAGGAGCTCCTGCCTTTCAGCTAACCTTTAATCAACCGGTTTTCAGTTACTTTAAAGACAATCCAAAACAAGCTGCGCTATTTCAAGCTGCAATGAAGGAAAAATCTCAAGCTGTAATTAAATCAGCTCTATCAGCGTACGATTTTACTTCTTTCAATAAAATCTATGATATTGGAGGTGGCCAGGGTCAATTTCTCAAGGAACTTTTAAACCTATATCCACATGTATCAGCTACACTATTTGAGCTTCCAGAAGTTATTTCAAAATTGTCATTTGTTGATCAAAATATTGAACTAAAGCCCGGAAATTTTTTTTCCAAAATACCATACGGTGGAGATCTATATATTTTGAAATCTGTCTTGCATGACTGGGGTGATGCTTGTGCTACTCAGATCCTTCAAAATTGCAATAAGGCTATGAACAACAAAAGCCGACTTCTTATCATAGAGGTAGTATTGCAACCCAAAGACAAATCACTATATGCAAATAGTATGGATTTACTAATGCTTGCAATTACAGGTGGAAAAGAAAGGTCTCTAGCCTCATTTGAAAAAATGCTTCAAAAAGCAGACTTGACTCTAGAAAAAATTTATCCAACAACTACTGAATTTTCAATACTTGAAGTTAAAAAATCTAAATAAAAATCTCCCCTTGCTTTTAGGGCTTATTTTTCTTTTTAACAGCTAAGGCAATTTCAATGGGCTCCTTGTCCCCTAAGACAGGAACTGCTGTGCTACCAAATCACAGTATTTTTCTTGCAAAGTGTATAAAAAGTCGCTTTTTCTCCACTCACTTTTTAAAATGAAACTCCATAAGAAATCGATGCTCCAGTAAAAAGAATATCAGGAAGTGTTTGGTATCCTGCCTTGATTTGAATAAAGTGCACTTTATCTTTTAACTTATATTGAGTTCCTAGCACTCCTCCCAAATTAACTATAGGAATAGTCATATACTCATCCCACCATGGCATAGAAAAAATACTTAAACCATATGCAGGTCCAAAATAAATCTCTTTAGCAACGTTTGGAAAAGGATAATATAACAAAGAATAATCAAAGCTAAGATCATTACAAGAGCCGTATTTGTCATAAATAACAGCTTCACTAATAGAAAAGTCATGTCCAATATAATTATTTTGAACCCTGTTTCCAACACCTATGGATGATCCCCAAATGCCCTTACGATCATTAAATAACAATTTAGGTCCCGTTGAATAATACCTAAACTTTGTATAAACTTTCCCATCTTTTTGGGAAAAAGTGCTCTTATTCACTTTGGTGTCAAGCATCTGATGTTGCTCTTCTATAAAGTTATCGTTGACTGTAAAATTATCAAAGGTATTCGAAAATCCTTTTACACAAAATAAAGTTACAAGAAATATAAATATTATTTTTTTCATAATAAACCTAATAGTATCTTTAGAAAAGAAGAAAATAAGAATTTTATTGTCAATTTAAAAAAAAGAACAATTAATCAGCAACAAGGAATAATTAAATAGAATTGCGGTTATGAATTAATGCAATATGATTTATTTTAAAGTTCTAAGCGTTGTTTTTTTATTGGTTGAGAATAGTATATAAATATTGCTGATCCTATGCTTTGAGATAACGCTATTTCACTACAGCGCATGTAATTAAATAAATTAAGTTTTTAACCTTCATTGGAAATTGTTAATTTAAACTACTCTCTTTCAAAACAACTTTAAGAATGTGATTTTTAGGATTTTTATCTATCAATTTATTGATGGGATCAACTCCAGCTTTGTAAGGCTTTGTCTTTAATTGAATATTAAAAACATTTTCCCCACTTTTGGCCTTATGTTTTTCTAAATAAAGAGTGTTACCTTTTTCATCATAAACTCCTACATCCACGTAATCATCCATTGGAACTTCAGCCTCAACTCCCAAAGAGCTTGAGCGAAACTTTTTATTGATAGAGGTAATTACAACCTCATATTGATCATCTTTTTTTGTAACGTACGCATTTTTCGTTTGATTAGAGTACAAAGTAATAGTCTCAAACAAATCTTCTATTAAATATTTTTTGCCTTTAGGTGCGGCTAGTTTAAATCGATTTACGAGATCAATAGAACGAGTAAATGGAGGTTTTTGAAATGCCATATCGTTGATATATTCTCTTAGTACTTTATTAACTGTTTCTTCTCCTAGGTAGTCTTTTAGAGCATAGAAAACCAAGCTTCCTTTATTATAGTGAATATATTGTTGTCCATTGTTGAGCATCAGTGGTTCTTCTCCCCTAGATTCCATCCCTCTTCCCAAGAAATATCCATTCATTTCATACTTTAAAAATTTTCGCATTTGCTCTGGTCCATATTCTTTTTCTTGAACCATAAGAGCTGAGTATTGTGCCAATGACTCTGAAAGCATTGTAGCTCCTTGAACGTTACCTCCTATAACCTGATGAGCCCACCATTGGTGTGCTACTTCATGAGCTGTCACATAAAATACATAGTCAATGCACTCAGGATCTTTTTCATCAATTTTTGCAATAAATCCAATCCCTTCAGAAAATGGAATTGTGTTAGGAAATGATTGAGCAAAAGTAGAATATCTAGGAAATTCTATAATTCTAAGTTGTTTGAATTGATATGGTGAAAAATGATGAGTATAATAATCCAGAGATTTCTTTATAGCTTGAATCATCCTTGATACGTTAGCGGTGTGAGTTGGATGATGATAGATCTCTATTTTCACATCATTCCACTTATCAACAGTAACTTCATATCTGCCTGATAAAAAAGCATAGAAGTTAAGTATCGGTTTATCCATTTTGTAATGAAAAAAACGCCTATCATTTTCTTCCCACTCTTTCTCTAAATATCCAGGAGCTATTGCAATTTGATCTTTAGAAGTACTTATTATTGCCTCAAAATCAATCCAAGATCCCTCATGAGAAATAAATGTTTTCTGCAAGGCATTTTGATCATCAATGTTATTCATTAAAAGTTTTTCAGAAAGACCATATTTTAGTCTCACTTTATTTGATGCAAGTTCATAAGCTTGACAGTACCCAATTATAGGAAAATAATCTGAGGCGTAGAAAAATGAACCATTATCTAAAACCTTGCTAGTTAATGGATCATTAGATATCCCTTTGGGGAATTTTTTAAGCTTAAAAGAAAGTTGAATTTCTTCACTCGGTTGCAAAGGCTTTTTTAACTCAAAGATAGATACAGAGAGTCTTTGATCTTGATGCTTTAGCGTGGCTTCTTTACTCCAACTAAGAGATACATCTTTACCTGAATTTAGAAAAAGAGTTTCAACTGGTTGATCAGATGTATTTTTGTAAGTAAAAAAACCTTCTGCACAAATACCATGCTTTTGGGGAAATAAATCTACATTGACACGAACTGAAATTATTTCAGGTTGCACATCTTTTTCAAATTTTTTATACAGCGTTTCATAGTCTACTTTCTCCTTTATTTTTGCTGATTTAGTCTTATAGTCATTTAAAACATTTGTATTATAAAATATAAGGCTCCCTGATAAAATCCAACAGCTACATGAGGTTAAGAGCATTGCTTTGTGGACTTTTCTTATTCTTGTTCGGATCTCTTTCAAGCGAACTTTCCAAGTGCCTGCAACTCCCCTTAGCCAGCTTAAGACAGTCAATATTGCAAGCATAATAAAAAAACATCCCCAGTAAAAGGCGAAGAGCATAAAGGAATTGGAAGAAGATCCAAATTGATTCATGTCTGAATAAACTGGAATTGGAAGTTTTCCTAAAAGATAAAGCTTATGATTGAATCCTAAAGAGGAAGTGATAAAAGACGTAAAAACTAGGTTAAAAATAACAATAGAATGCCCAATAAACTTGCTCTTAGAAATAGTTTGGGCGAATAAGGCTAAGACGCAAATAAATAAATTGGGTATTAGAAAATAAACGAATAGACTCTGAAAATATACACCTAGCTCGAAAAAATAATATTTATTTACAATTTGTATCAATATTCCCGTAACGAAAATTAATACAGCAAAAAAGATTTGCAAAAAGATTAAGGAAAAAAGCTTAGTAGCATAAAAATATAAGTTTGAAACTGGCTTGGAGTCTATTATCTCAAAGAATGATTTATCTCTATCCTTCCAGACTAATTCTCCCGCATAATAAACTGTAAGAATCGTTATGAATAATTGAAACGAGCTTCTTGTGATATCAAGTACTTGGTAAGTAACTGGAAAAGTCCTCGTTCCATAGATTTTTCCAACCTGTGAACTAACTAAAACCAAAAACAAAATGCCACAAAGAAGAATTAATAAAAATTTAACATTTAAAAATGCTTGGCGAAATTCAGAAAGTGCAATCAGAAAAAAGCCTTTTAAGGATTTAGTCTTTTGATTAACTTTTGGCTTGCTTGAGAATGAATTACAAAGTAATGAAGCATCCTTTTTTTTCTCTTTTAAGAATTTATACGGATTAAAAGTGTAATAAGCTATTAAAAGAAGGAAAGACCCAATACCAGTCCAAATAATCCTATTATATAAAAAAAC
>Ga0066639_10003568_pt1 | contig 13457 bp, 16 predicted proteins | sample CryGeyCG2114_010_2_FD_59504 | JGI IMG/M metagenome (GOLD analysis project Ga0066639, IMG submission 59504) | Groundwater microbial communities from aquifer - Crystal Geyser CG10_big_fil_rev_8/21/14_0.10 | ecosystem: Environmental > Aquatic > Deep subsurface > Groundwater | place: USA: Utah...
GGCGTCAGGCTTTCGCCCATTGCGCACAATTCCCGGTTGCTGCCACCCGTAGGTGTATGGTCCGTGTCTCAGTACCATTCTGGGGGTACACACTCTCATGTCCCCTAGCCGTCGTAGCCTTGGTAGGCCGTTACCCTACCAACAAGCTGATGGCCCGCAGGCTCTTCTTTTAGCGGCCGAAGCCTTTCCCCCTGAGGGATTATGCGGTATTAAACTGCCTTTCGGCAGACTATTCCCCACTATAAGGTAGATTCCTACGTGTTACTCAGCCGTTCGCGACTCCTTTAACCGAAGTTAAAAGCGTTCCACTTGCATGCCTAAAGCACGCCGCCAGCGTTTACCCTGGGCCAGGATCAAACCCTCATAGATGTGATGATTTAATCTTCTAACCCAAATCGAATTTATTTAAAAAAGAAATTAATCCTAAGATAAATTTCTCAATTAAAATTCAATTTTAAATTAGAAATCATCTTGGACCCTTTCCAGTCGTTTCTTGGCAATTAACTGTAAAAGTTCTATTGAACTTAAACTAATAAGTTTCAAAAAAAGTTTCCTTAAACAAAAAAAACAGGTCAGCTATAAGTTGTACCCGTTTCGTTTTTAATCCCTCCCTGAGGAACAAGTTAACATGTTACTTGTTAAGGTAGGGATATTATACATGAGGATTTATAGGGGGTCAATTAGACTTAGTTGGAGGAAGTGGCCAAGAATGCAATTCTTCAACTTTCATGATTTCAGAGGCGTCATAATTTGAATTAACGTACAAAAAACTACCATCTACTTCAACAACGACCTGTCTTATTGTTGATCCTGATGATCCAGATACAAGATGTACCTTAGCTGGTTTCATCCAACCATGATCACGTAATCTCTCAAGGATTTTTGTCACATATTCTTCTCGCTGAACAACATAAGAACTTCTCCTGCGAACATCATCTAGCCAAATAAATAAAGATATTGAAAATGTCGTCATTGAAACAATATAAGTAAACCATTGAAAAAACGACACTAGATCTATGAATCCACTCGGAACTGAATCCTTCAAAGATAAAATAAATAGTAGAGCAACAGATGAAATTGTTAGAATCGAGACTAAAATTTTAAGTAGGAAGTTAGCTTGCTTTTGAATAGGTACGCCTTGATCTTTCGCAGGTTCACCTTTTCGATTGTTCTCAATTTCATTCCTCAAACTTTCACTATCCAGTGATATTAACAAATAATTATCCCGCCTATATATATAAAGTCCAATTCCAGACAACGAGATTAATAACGTTGATATATTCGAAAGAGTCAGCAAATCTGGCCGCAAGAATAATGTACTAAAGCCCAAACGCTGAGAGAATTCCCAAGCAAAAAAAGCAAATAATTGAAGTAACGCAGGTGCAACAGACAGTAATGCATTTACAAAATTAGAGTCTTTATTTTCCATGCCACTAGTATACACCAGTTTTTAAACTCAAAAGCTAGCTCGCGAGACTATATTTACAGATGAGAATTAGAAAGAAATGTCAGGGAGTCTTGCATACGTCCGAAACCTGACCCGAGCCAATTAAATCAATTGCGTCAAGCAGTTGCGAAGTAAATATGAGAAAGACTAAGAACATAATGGACATTATAACTATCAATTTAAATCTCGAATTTCCTTTAAAAAAAGGTAATGTAATTTCAGAAGCCAGACTGGAATAAACAAAAGTAATCGGAACAACTATTAAAATAAAAGAAACTGCCGCCAAAAATTTCAATAAAAGATTCTCACTAATTGTCGCAAGATATGAAACTAATGAAAGCACAAGCAATCTCTCCACTAAATCGAACCATGCTTTTTGATACTTGAGAGTTCTTTTATATAACCAGTCACCACCCTTTTTCCAATTGCTTTTGCTCATGGCACAGTATACTCCCTAACTACCTCCCCCCTCTCCAAGGGATTTGTGGGAAAATTGGATTTTTAAGCCACAAAAAAACTCCCGAGAGTTATTCAAGGGAGTTTATCTATTCTATTTGTGCAAAGGAATTAGTTTTGATATCCATAGTCTGCACGAACATCGCGCAAAGTCTCATTATGACGTGCGCTATATTCAGGCCGATGATCGTCAATTTCGATCAAGACATCGACTCGACTACCACGGCGGTCTACAGGATACGAAATCAAACGAAGGCGGGTATTCGAAGGAATACGATCTGTTGCATCAACAAATACAAAGACCCCATCAGGGTAACGTTTGTTGCGCAATTTCAGCAAATCTTGTCCTTGATCGGCATACGATGACTTGTCATGCTCAACAACAAATGCCCACCATGTTTCTTCCAATTCTTCATAATAATGTTCAGGCATCTTACACCTCTATCGTTTGATTAATTAGGAGAAATTATACTATTTTTGAACTCAATCGTCAATTATAGGATGTCCACTATGGTCTCACTCCAATTTTTTTGCGTGGGGAAATTGCATTTTTAACCAATAAAAAACCACCCTAGTGTACTCATTTCTGAATACCCATCATTGGGTGGTATATCTAATATTGAGATAAGAAAAGTGACTACATCTCCACCAATTCTACTTCAAAATGTTCCCGAAGTACTTCAAGTGGATCTAGGTCAAGATTGAAAACAATAATCCAGCCGTCACCGTCTCTAGTCATCAAAAATGTCTCTTTGAGTAAAGTCAGCTTCGATGCAATCTCGTCGTCACACTTGATGTTGACAGCCTTCTTCTCACGATGATTACGAAAATTCAACTTAATATCCCATTGAACATCATGGCGACCGTCAAAACTACGCCGAACAATTACTTTCTGCTTCACTGTACCTTGTGACATATCCAGCTCCTCGTCGCTAATTAACTAGCGATATTCTACTAAATAAACCAAACTATATCAATTATAGGATAATTAACATGAAAAAATTGAGATAATATAATCTCTATGGGATAATAGCCAAGCTTAACAAATTAAGGAGAATGCCCATGGCACCAGTACCTTTGAAGGATATTCAAGCAGAAGCATTGATGGAAATCAAAAAATTTCTTCTGGACATCTTGCAAGCGCCGGTTTCTGAAGAAGAAAAACGTTTTGGAAACCCTCGCAGTTATTTGGAGGAACATTTATTAGAAGAAGACTTAAGCCTAGTCGAGATCATAAGTATTATGAATGGAAGAGAATTTCGACTAAACGGAGCGGGCCTGAAAATGTGGCTTGAAACAGACGACTCAAGTAACAGAGCCACTATCATAGTTGCAGGTGACCAAGCTCGATACTATCGTGACTTCCTAAGTCATCTGAAAAAAATGTCAGAGAAATATACACTGATCGATTTTAATATCATCGTACGCTAATGCTTTTTAAAAAGATTGAGAATAGAAGCCAACCTATCAGGGTTCTCAATGACTGATTAGTCAGTTGCTTCACTTCACAATAAAAAACCACCCTAGTGTATCCATTTCTGAATACCCATCATTGGGTGGTAGATGATCAAGATGTTAGCCAGCTAAAAAAACGTGATAATAAAGACTTCTTTGTCCGTCCAGCTGTAACCCCTTCCTCATGATCATCATATGATTTCCCAGTACCGCTTCCACTCTGAATCGAATGAGTAATAGCTAATTGCTCAAAACGATCAAGTATTAACTCTGTAAGTTCGATAAGCCAATCTGGATCAGAGAAACTAAATACAGAGGATGAAAATTCCACACGATCAGTATAAACACTTAGGCTTATACCACGGTAATAATAGTCTACATACCCACTGCCAGTACCGTCATGACCACCTTCAGTTTTATAATCTTCAACATCATAAACTACCAACGCAATGTAAACTTCTTGTCCAATGTTTACACTATATCCAACTTTTGGATTCCTAAGTAGTCTTTTTCCCACTTTCATTAACATCGGGTATAGATCCGACGAAATGATCTTTTGTATTAAATTTACAATACGATCTCTTTCTTCCTTTTCTCGTTGTTTTTCTGCCTGCTTTTCATCTTCAAGCTTCTGCTTTCTTTTTTTCTCAGCTTCTTCAGCTCTCTTTATATCTTTGATCCTCTTCTCGAAAGCCATCTTCATCTCCAATGTTCCAACTTACAATTGAGCCTATTATAGTAAAATTATGGGATAAAAACAAATATATAGGCTCCTAACAACTTACGCTTTGCAAATAATATATAATTCACCTAACTAGTGTTGGAGGAGCAGGATATGATACACAAATGCACGTTTGTCGGTACAAAAGGGCAACTGACGGTTAATATGCTTGAGGTTATTATGAAGTTTGTAGAGCCTCAGTGCATTGTGGCGATTCCAAGCATTGATATCATCGACGAAGGGCCATACATTCTCTATCTCGGCCGCGACCCGGGTATTGTGATTTATAAAGAAGGAGTTGATACATACACTATCTGTCCGCAAATGATTGGTGGTGATTTTCTTAGCTACTGCCGATTAGGAAATATCCTATGCAAAGTATTTCGCTAGATAATCAACATGATGGTAATAAATTCTCCTAACTAATAGTGGAGGTGGAGTATGGACGCACAGAAAGTGTTTACAGGTACTCGAGGAGAAGTGTTAGCAAGAGCTATGCAAGCAGCTTTTACGTTTTATGGACCACATCATCAGTGTATGCTGGTGATTCCGCCTAGATTAGGCCAGTATATCGATTTGATCTTTACGATTAGCTACGGGGTCTCAATCTGTATTGAACAAGTCGGTGAGGAAACGTATGTAATTTATCCTGAATTAAAGTCCCAGAAAAATTACAAGGAAGTGTACTCACAACTGGACAAGGCGATACGGCATGCATTTAGTACATAAAGATAGAAAAAGTGAGGTTACATAAAGTGCCTCACTTTATTTTTTGCACAAAAAAACCACCCTTGGTCTCCCTTAGGTGGTCTATGTTACTTCTTTAAATGTTGTCAGTGAATTATATGTCAGTAGCCTCCTCTATCCCAAGTGCTAGTAATACCAGCCCATGCTTATCTTTAGGCGAAAGTCGAGATACAAGTGGATGAATAAATCCAAAGTCTTCATCCGTCACACGAATCGCGCGATTCATCACTAGCGACGCCGCGTTCTCAGACGATTCAACATCACTCTGACCAAAAAGCTGAATTGCAACGGGCTCAATATCTTCTTGCGAGCAAAGCGGATCTAGTCCATATTTCTCTCGCAATTCAGCAATCTCAATAGTACCTGCTTCAAACTTCGTTTCGAAACCCACAATGTACTCCTATCTGTTTGATTCGGTAGAGATATTATAGGGCTTTATGCTTACTTTTTCAAAAATTAAAAAACTCCCAGGAGTTAATCAAGGGAGTTTCGAGTTTTAGAGGCTCACTTTACGAATGTATCATAATAAAGTGACGACTCAGCTGTGTAAGCAATTCGATTGCATGGCTTTTATAGACCACACTTCTGCTTCCTCGCTTACCAGTGTAAGAATATCCTACGGGCAGACGATCGCCGCGCAAGAACGTGATAGTCTGTCGTAGCCACCATGGCTCAAGAATAATATCAGCCTTCTTCGAGCTCAAAAGTTCATCATTGATCCGGCGACGTAAGTCGTCACGATCACCATCCAGTGATTCACTTGTCAGGTGGATGTCTAATTGCGGCTCGCGCATGACAATGATCAAATCGTAGTCACCCGAATCCATATACTCGACAGCATGCGTGTAACTCGATATGACCGCTTAGCGCAGAATCCTTTTGCCTATGCCTGTATGGTGTCTGAACGTCAGCCATGCCCTCAGAAAACGATTGCTAATGTTTTGACGTAGTGCAATTGTAGCCATTTTTATGTCCTCATTTGCTACTATTGGAAGTTGCAGTAGTATAACATTTTGAGGCTATTTGTCAATTATAGGGTGTTGGTATTTATGATGGGGATAAAAAAACTCCCAAGAGTTAATCAAGGGAGTTTTCAACTAAAACGGGAGAATCTACTGCTTACTGAGGGCTAAACACATTTCCAGGTGGGTTGCTCGCCATGTATCGTTCGTATGCATCAATGCACAGACCTTCACAAGCTTCGCGGATCATTCCTGCGAACATTCGGTCAAAGTGACCCTGAACACCGCTACAAGCGACAATGATATTATCACGCACACTACTGCCTGCAAACCTCACATCAGCCAATCGGTAAAGCCACGGAGTTGACCGAAGATCATGTGTCTCTTTGCCAGTTCTCCATGAATTTGCAGCCTTGCCACAAGCAATTTCTGCATAATCATGCTGCCAATTTTCAACGTCACCGAGCGAATGCTCAACCAAGATTGTTTCTGTAAAGTCAGTGATTGGTGAATAAGGGATTGCAGGATCAAGAATGACGATGTGCAAATCATGTCGCACAGCAATGCCTTCATTCATAAAGGCCTGTATTGTTGGCATGGTCAGGCGAATAGCCTCTTTTGCCAAACTCTCAGTTAGAAAGAAACTTTCTGACATTGTTCAATTCTCCTCAAATGTACATATAGTAGTCAAATGACTACAGGATGAATATTGTATCACAAACATAAAAAAACCACCTAGGTTTTATAGGTGGTTTTAAGAGGTCACATAGCTGCTATCCGTTAACTGTTGAATCATGAATTCTTTTTGATATCGTTAAGAACTCACTATCTGTTACATACCCTTCCTGATATAACAATCGTAACATAGTATATGGATTGTCAGGAGCTTCATTTGATTTGTCTGCAGCCTTGGTGAGAACAATAGTTTGAGGCTTATACTGATTGCATAATTCCAATGCAGTCTTTTCTTTGCCTACAAAGATCCATCCTTCAGCTGCAAGATCTGCAATCAAACCATTGAAAGCCTGATAGAATTCCATAGAATTATAAGTTGCGGTTGCCGTCTCTTCTTCAATCTTCTGACCACCAATCTGTATTGTTGAAATGAATTTCCACTTTTCCCCGCCAATTGACAAAAATCCTTTACCAACGAATTCGCCACGAACAATACAAGTCTGTTTTATTGATTGCTGAGACATTATCTTTCTCCATCTGCTAAAGTCCAACTTTGTTGAAGGATAGTATATTCTAATTATAGGATATTTACAACCTTGCCATAAAAAAACCATCTAGGTTTTATAGGTGGTTTTGTCCGAGATATGCTTATTGCAGGCTTTATTCATATAGTACATATATGATTGAAGTTTAAATTCTCAACAGGAAAAGTTCGTCAGGCCTCTGACATTTCCTAAACCTTCCCTGTTGAGTAACGATGATACCAACCTAACAGTAACACAAACACTTCTCAGCCTCATCCGGAATCAGACTTCTTTCCAAGTGTTTATCAAGTGCTCTGTTAGCGGATAGCTTTCCTCGGGACCATATCCCCAACCCTACTCACTACCTGTAGCTACACTGCGCGTTGGCAAAAATATAATAGCAGTAAATTAAAAAAAATAAAGATGAAGTAATGTAGACTCCTGAGAGGAAAGTATTCTCTCCTCCCAGGAGGTGGTGCAATTACATTAGGAGTTATCTTCTTCAGGTTTGTTGAGTATTTCAACCAATTCGTTGGCGCTGATCTGGCTAACAATCAGTAAACCAGGATCATCAACTTTCCGAGCGTGTGAAATACCGCGTTCTTCCACAAAAGCAAGAACATCATCGGCTTCTTCAGGTCTCACTGCAATATGATTCCAGTACACACCTGTATTGCGCTCAACGATGACACCAGTAACATCTTCGTCTTTCGCAAGACGAACTTTGGCCTGGCCCAACTTACCTGAACTCTCGATAACAAAGTACATAGCATGTCACTCCTCGTGAAATTTACACCTAAGGTATTATACTATAAGATGCAATATAATAAAAGCCACCTATTCGGTGTATTCACCAGGTGGCTTTCTTCGTTACGTACTGTATTCTTCAAACTCGAGATGTCCCTCACACAGACAATCATGTCTGCTATGTTCGGTCTCAAGCAATAACCTTGCAGATTCTTCATACGGGTCTTCAAATCGAGCTATCTTACTAAACCCACATTTTGAGCATGTGCCTTTCAGGCTAATTAACAGAACATGCATTGCGTCCTCCTACATGTCTTTTTGAGAGTGTTATTGTACCTAATGTAGATAATAAAATGCAAAAAAAAAGAGGGTCCACTCGAAAAATAAAGTGTACCCTCCGCGACACCACCAACAATCATATCTGACAATAAAGCGAAATTGACCCCCCACGGGTACCATCCACAGTCTGTCATATTCAAAGATATATGATTGTTAACAAGGGTATTGTACCAGATGAAGTGATTATATGAAGAAAATTGTTTGTTGGGCGCAATTTACATTTTATATTTCGAAATAGCTTTATTCGATTTGGGCAAATTGCACCCAACGTTTCGTTAAAAAACGAGTTCAATTCAAAGACGCTTGTGTCTCTGTGAACATGTGTAGTATACCACTTTATGGAGAATTTTACTATGGGGAATATTGAGGGTAAATCAATGACCTACCAGAACCGTTTTCGGCAAGCGTTAGCTTACTTATTCACGGCCCTGGAAGGCTTGCTTCAATGTTCATTTTTCTTTCTTTTCTTTATTTAGTTGTTTAGTTAATTCCAGGCTTGCTGACGATTGGAAAATTTCCGCGCGATTTCATTGAAATCACGATACACTTCGGTGCCTGTCACGATTTCTTCGAGCACGATCTGAACATCGTCAATACCGTTACCACCAAGAATCCGCTTCAGAGCATCAAATGCACCACGAGTATCTGACCCGATGATCTTACGGTCGGCAACAGCCTGTTTGAACAGACCGAACAAGTCATCAGTATCAGGCATATCGCCATCGTCATCAAAGAAGCTTTCGTCTTCTTCATCGTCATCATGATTAGACCATGACGGACGATTGCCATTATGCTGTGATGAACCAAAACTAGATGTTGGGACAATCGGTGTCTCAACTTGTTTGCGAGCTGGCTCAACAAATGCCGGCGGCTTCGATTCAACAACGGGTTCTGGTTCAGACCTTGGCTGCGGTTTAGCCTGCGGCATGAGTGTAGTACCTTTCGTGGTACTTTTAGTGATCAGCTTCGCAAATATCCAGACAAGTGCTGGCTTCGCAATAAAATCAGTAGCGAGTACCAGTACAAATAGCCACTGGACAATAAAAATAATCCAGAAACCCTTGTAATTGATAACCATTACATCTCTTGCAGCCGCGAACTGATCAGCCGAGATAAATAGGCTCAAAAGCATCACGAACACCCAAGCGAAAGATAGCACGATATCAGCAGCATTCCCGATGATTGAGTAGCGTACTTCTTTGACGTTCACCTGCGCTGATAGAACTCCATAAAAGAAACTCACGATTTCAAAGGTATTAAAAATACCACTGAAAAAGAAGATTCCTAGTGTGAACATTACCAACTCATGACTTGGATACGACTGACCGTTACAGAATAGGAACACCCAGACTACCTGCAAGAGCACAAAAAACAAGACAACAATATCGACTTTGCTAATGGGTGCAAACAAAAAGGCTTTCCAGTCTTTTTTGCTTGGGCCAGGATTCACTTTCCATGGGTTGCGAACTGCAATATAGCGATTACCATCGATCAGTGGAGCACCTATCGCAAAGCGTGCAAATCTCCAGATTGATACCAGAAGGTATTTCCAGATCAGCGTGCGAATCAGTAACTTCCAGATGATTTTGATAAAGAGCCAATTCAAACCAGCTGCAAACATCGCAAGAACTCCACCAGATTCATTCGAACCAGTTTCTTTCTCTTCACGAGCTTCGGCTTGAACAACCTGCTGGTTTTCGGCAACTTTACGTGCGCGAAAGGCCTTGAAGGCAGCAATCTTTTTGCTGAACCAATTACCATTTCCACCGAATGTGGACTTTGTTTCCTTATTACCACGGCTATTCCACCACTGTTTAATACCAGCAAATGGACCTTGGTTTTCCTTCGCAGAAGTTGCTGTTGTCATCTTTTCTCTCCCGACAACTAAATAAACTTTAAAAGTGTAAAAAAACAGACAAAAAGTCTGTCTAAAGATAGCTGAAAGTATAAACTATAGCCTCATTTTTGTCAATTACTATAGGTGGATTGTTGTGGGAGATTAACGGTGTTTTTGGGAAGAAATCGCTTTTTTGTGTTCTTTTGTGAAAGACGGATCTTCAACATCCTTTGTATGTTCAGCTGTTGCGCTTATTTTTTCAAGATAGAGCATGCCTACTGCCGCTATAATCATTAATATTAAAGGCAATGCAATCTCATTATTAAACGAAGGAAGTATATTCGCACCATACTCTTTCCAAGGCCAAATCTTGCGCAAACTACCAACCATAAATCCAGTTAATACACTGACAGCTAAGTCGTGATGATTGTCAAAAAGCCATGAGAGAAAGCGGCTGAATACAGCAATTCCTACAACAGCTCCAGCAATTATGACTCCTAGTACTAGAAAATTATGATCATTTACTGCAGATAACACTTGCTCATACTTCCCCATCATCACAAGTAAGAATGAGCCTGAAACTCCAGGCAATATCATAGCAACGATAGCAACCATCCCAGCGACAAAGAAAAGTGGTAATGTGGCTGGTGTCGCAACTGGAACCATGCCAACAATAATAAATCCAACAAAAGCAGCAATCACAAGAGCCATAATGTCGTGGTTATCCCAAGTAACGACTCGTCTTCTGACAATAATAATTGAGGCTACGATAAGGCCAAAGAAAAAGCTCCAGACATAGACAGGGTTTGTCTCAAGTTGATGTTCAAGAATTGAAGAGAGAGCCAAAACAGCTGTTACAATACCTAATCCCAATGGAACTAAAAATGAGAAAGGAACACTATAAATAGCTTCTTTTATTTTTAATTTAAGTCCCAGTTTTAGAGTCTCACCGGTAACTTTTTTAATGGAATAAATAAGCTCTTCATATACACCTAGAATAAAGGCAATTGTTCCCCCACTTACTCCAGGAACAATATCCGCACTTCCCATTGCAAACCCAGTTCCAAAAAGTCTCAAAATATTTTTTACCATAAAGATATTATACACATAGTTCTTAATTGAGTTTAGCCTCAGTTTAATGATACAATATCAAACACTACTAAACGGCCCCATCGTCTAGTGGTCTAGGACACTGGGCTTTCATCCCAGCAACCCGGGTTCGACTCCCGGTGGGGTCACCAATAGGATACTAATGCCATTAACATTAGTTATTACATTATTTTAACTTCACCCAAACATAGCATGCTTGGATACCTTCTCAGAGATAAAACTATATGTTTTTTATTAATATCTAATATGATATAAGTAGATCAATGGTACATAAAAGGTATCTCATACATAGCTTGCTACTAATCCTCGCTTCTCTCTTCTTGTTCGTTACCCCTTCAACATTAATGGCACAAACAGCTACACCAAGTGCAACCCCTATCACTTCGCCAACACCTACTCCGGCTCCCACGCCCGAACCGCTGCTAGGTGTTCCCCACTTAAGCCAAGATTACACATTATCAGCCACTGAGTGGTGGGATATCCACCCATACAATCCAGACACATCAGCTGGTAATTACATTCCTGTTGGATTGATTACAAATTCAGGACCGACAATAAACGTTTGCGATTATAAAGATGGTTCAGACACAGCTGGTATTAAAGAAGCTCTCGCAGTATTACCTCTGTCCGGCGGTACACTATATTTCCCAAATGATTGTGGCCCGTATAACCTAACAAATCCACTTGAGTGGACCAGAAACTTATATAAGAGTGATTTCTCATGGGTGGCCGGTGGAGTGAATGTAGATATATCAGATAGAGATAATATTCATTTTGTTTCTGATCAGCCGGGAACTATTATAAATGGTTCATTTCATATTCATAGCATTGCTCATGTAGGAAATAGTTGTAAACATGACCCGGTTAAAAACTTCTATTTTAAAAACTTAACATTCACTGATCCTGGAAGAAAACATCTTGCATTTATTTTTGAAGATACTGAGGATATTCTCTTTGAGAATGTAACATTTCAAAATGCTGGAATATTGAGCGTGATAAAAGGAAATAATATATTTTTCCGCAATTCATATTTTGATAACGGAGCAATACATCTAGATGGTAGCCAATTTTCTGGAATAGTAGGCTCGCAAGCCAACTTAGATTTTAATAATCATATTGGCGTCTATACAAATCCCTATTTAGTTGACTTTCATCAGAATAACGACGCCACGTGTGATGGTGATAAAAATGGAACACTTGATATATATGAAGAGCGCTTTCCTAAATATTTTGTAATGGATGATAATCAATTTATTCATCAAAGTGGTAGTGCTCCTGTTGTCTTGGGTGCAGTTGCTCAAACAGTATTTCAAAATAACTCTATCCAAGGACCTGTTACTGATTTTGTAAAAATTCATGCAGATTCTCGCCCAAATCCCAAAACTGGTGAATACTATACTTACACTGATTATCAACTTCAAAATAATGTAATTGCAGACTCTGCTTCTCTGCTAAATATGGATGTTGGTAATAACCAAGACGGCATCCCATTTATTAAAGGTAATGTTACCGTTGCGAATACATTTGCTTCCAGTATTACTGAACTTTTTAAGAATCAGGGAGGAGTTGCTGATATTACTATGTGTGGAAATATAATAGATGGCAATCAAGTTGATCCTGATTGTGATGGAATTCCAACACCTACACCAACCCCTACTCCAACACTAACCCCATCACCTACGCCTACTGCGACACCTACTCCAGAACCCACACCTAGTCCAACACCATTGCCTACACCCACACCTACTTCAACACCAACTCCAACGTATGAGATTATTTTTGCCGACGATTTTAATCGATCAGACAATCAGAATGTAGAAAATAACTGGCAAGAACTTGAGACAAATGATGGACTTGTTGAAGTTGTAAATAATCAATTATTTTTCGTAGATACTTCAGATAATGTACTCAAACCTCAAGTAAAACATAGCTTCAATAAGGTGGAATCAGGATCTCTCTATTGGGAGTTTGATATGAATTGGGCTAGAAGTGGAAATGAAAACGATTATAGATTATACATTCAATTGGGAGACTCAAGTCAATTAACTAATACCACTAGTGATGCTGGTGTTGCTGTTAACTTGGTATGGCAAAATTTGAATGGCGATCAACAATCTTTAACACATAAAGCTTCATCTAACTATTCAAAGATTGCTAACATCTCAGGTGATAATCATATTACAATTGAGGCTAATGTTGATACCAATACATATACTCTTTATATAAACGATGTATTAGTCGCTTCTGATTTGGCTTTCGATAGGGATGTATCTATTGATACAGTCAGATTTATGACAGACGGGCTCAATGAACAAAATTTTAGCGGTCGATATTTTGACAATGTTGAAATAATGATACCAATTTCATTATCGACACCGACACCAACGCCCACACCAACACCAACTGAAACGCCAACACCAGTACCAAGTCCATCTCC
>Ga0066639_10003570_pt1 | contig 13455 bp, 12 predicted proteins | sample CryGeyCG2114_010_2_FD_59504 | JGI IMG/M metagenome (GOLD analysis project Ga0066639, IMG submission 59504) | Groundwater microbial communities from aquifer - Crystal Geyser CG10_big_fil_rev_8/21/14_0.10 | ecosystem: Environmental > Aquatic > Deep subsurface > Groundwater | place: USA: Utah...
AGAAACAAGAAACAAGAAACAAGAAACAAGAAACAAGAAACAAGAAACAATAGTTCTTGTGGACCTGCTAAGATCTATTTTCTATATTGATTTGTGCTTTTGGAGAGCGCACAGGAATTTTTACTTTTTAAACTAGATAAAGTTCTTGAGAATTTCCTCAAAGCTCTCAATGGTGGGACGAATCTCTTTTTCATTAAGCTGAGCTAATGGTTTTTCACAAAGGTTAAGGGTGTCTAGCAATCCCTGAGACTCAGTATTGAGATAAAACAAACCAGTCAGAAGCTGATTCTTATGTTTATATTGATTTAATAGTTCTATGGCTGAAAAGCGATTTTTAAAGTCATGCTCTTCTTGAGAGAGTTTCTTTAGGGTTAAGGTAGATCCATCAGGAAGTGTGACTTCTTGAAGCTCTCCTTCGGAATAATCTACTTTTATATCTTCAAAACTATGGATAAATCCTAATTCTTGTAGACGCAGGTTATGTTCTTTAATCATATCGTAGCTTTTTGTGGAGCCTTCATGGTTATTAAAAGTAACACAAGGACTGATCACATCAATCACAGCTGATCCATTATGTTGGAGGGCAGATTCAATAAGAGGGACAAGCTGCTTTGCATCGCCCGAAAAAGAGCGCGCGACAAAATTACAACCTAGCTCCAACGCAAGTGTACACAGATCAATATTTTCAAACTGATTAATATTCCCACTCTTTTGCTTAGCGCCTTTTTCAGAGGTGGCAGAAAATTGTCCCTTTGTAAGTCCATAGACGCCATTATTTTCAATAATATAAACAATAGGTAAGTTTCTTCTTAACATATGAATAAAAGTCCCAATGCCGATACTGGCTGTATCGCCATCACCTGAAATACCAATCATCTTTAATTGGCGGTTTCCTAGTTTGGCTCCAGTGGAAACGGTAGGCATACGGCCATGCACTGAATTAAATGCAAAACTTTTATTTGAAAAATAGGCGGGTGTTTTTGAAGAGCAGCCTATTCCAGACATCTTTGCAAGATCGTAGGGGTTAATGCCAGATTGGAAGAGAGCTGAAATAATATGATTTGTAATTGAATCGTGTCCGCACCCAGTACAGAGAGTAGATGCGCTACCAATATAATCAGGTCGACTTAGACCAATCGTATTGGCAGGGGGTATTTTAGGGGGAGTCACTTCAGACATGGAGAGCTCCTTTCTCTTGTTCCTGTATGTTTTTGCAAACAGCATCGGCATAAATAGGAAGACCATCAAAATGAAGCACACTATGAATATTAGGGTTAAGGGCTCCGTACTCTTGTGTGAGTAGACCTTTCATTTGTCCATCACGATTCTGTTCTACAACGTAGATGCGTTTGTGATTTTGAATGAATTTTTGAATATCTGGATGGAAAGGGTAGGCTCGAATTCGTAAATAATCAGCCTGAAGATCTTGTGCTATTAGCTGATCCATCACTTCTTTCATAATAACATCGGTAGATCCATAGGTAATAACTCCAACCTCATTATCTTTAGAACTATGTACAATTGGCGCTGGTACAACTTGGCGAGCCGTCTCCCATTTCTTTTTTAAACGAAGGAGCACGCGCTCATAGGTCTCACTGCTTTCTGTATAACGGGCTTTTTCATCATGGCCTGAGCCGCGTGTAAAGAAAGGGGCGAGTGGGTGTTGGGTGCCAGGAAGGGTGCGATATGGGATTCCGTCACCATCGCTATCTTCGTAGCGGTGGAATTCCTTACGCTTTTCTAAATCACTGGCAGAGAGAGTTTTTCCTCGATCAAATGCTTTGGTGGGATATTGGAATTTTTTATCCATCCAAAAGTTCATTCCAAGGTCTAAATCACTCATCACGAAGACAATAGTTTGGAGACGATCTGCTACATCAAAAGCAGTCTGAGCAAACTCAAAGCACTCCGAAGGAGAAGCTGGGAATAACATAACTTGTTTTGTGTCTCCGTGCGACAGATTGGCGACAAAACTGATGTCGCCTTGGGATGTTCGCGTGGGTAATCCAGTAGAAGGCCCCGCTCTTTGGATATCCCATATAACCGCAGGGATTTCAGCGTAGTAAGAGTAGCCAGCAAACTCAGACATTAAACTAATTCCTGGGCCACTGGTAGCAGTCATGGCCCTGGCTCCCGTCCAACCAGCTCCCAATACCATACCTATAGCAGAAAGCTCATCCTCGGCTTGCACTACAGCATAAGTATTTTTTCCCTGCTCATCTTGTCTATATTTTTCAGCAAAAGAAGAAAATGCTTCTGCCAATGAACTAGAGGGTGTGATGGGATACCAAGAAACAAATGTACAACCTCCATAAATTAAACCTAGGGCTGCTGCTGTATTTCCATCAATAAGAATTTGTCCCTGAGTTTTATTGAGAGCTTTGACTTGGTAAGGGAAAGTTGCCTCATCTTGAGTGTTTAACCACTCCCTAGCCCATGCCGCTCCAGCGTCAATGGCCTTCATATTATCTTCCAAGATACTGCTATTTTTATTTCCAAATTGATCTTTTGCACAAGTTTTTAGGTTTTTCATATCTAAACCCATCAGCTCTGCAACAACTCCGACATAAACCATATTTGTAAGAAACTTTTTTAATTTAATGGCTTTTGTAAGACCATCTACAATGGATCGGAATGGTACTGGAATATTGAGGGTATCTTTTCTCAAGAGAATACGGTCGAACTTAAGGTCGTCGTTAAAGATAAGGACACCTTGAGGCTTTAGCTCTTGAATATCTTGAGCTATCGTCTGAAGGTTCATAGCAACAGTGATATCATTGTCTTTCTTACGTCCTGTATAACCTTTTTCACTCACTCGAATGCTAAACCAAGTGGGCAAACCTGCAATGTTAGAGGGAAAAAGATTTTTACCTCCAACAGGAATACCCATACGAAATAGGGTTTTTAAGATAATATTATTGGACGACTGACTTCCGCTTCCATTGACCGTGGCCACATTCAAGACAAAGTCGTTGACGATGGGCATCTAGAACCTCGCTTTTTCAAAGAAATTCATTATATAGCAAGCCCACAAGAAGTGAAGTCTTGCGCGAGAAGTCGGAGTCATTGCGATAAGGGTTATTGGCCTTAAGCGTGAATTTTGGGGAGAGCGCACCTAGTGAATAGAGGTATTTTGGAGCTCATATTCAAATTTTTTGGGATCAATGGTGGCCCCCCACTGTCGAAAGGCCCTATTGATTTCATCAATTCCAGAAGGGGGGTGTACTGGGCCCACGTGGACAATGAGCTCCCCTGGCTTAGCAAAGGCCGCCCCTTTGGGCCAAAGCTCATGGGCATTTTCTAAAAAGAGAAAAAGGATGGGAGTATTTGTTCGTAGGGAAAAAAGACTGACTCCGCGCTTAAAATCTCGAACACTCCCGGACTGGCTACGGGTTCCTTCGGGAAATAGAACCATCCAAATATTAGATAACTTTGATAAAAGCTGCACACAAAGCTGTATGGTGGCCTTTTTTTTATCTTGTCTGTCTAGAGGTATGGCACCGATGCAGTGTTTGGAGAAAAAAGTCATCCAGAAGCCAGAAAAAAAATAGTCTTTAGCGGCAGCGAAATAGAGGTTTAACCAGTATCGAAAAGGAATTGCTGTGGAAATACTAATGGCATCTAAATGGCTGGAGTGATTGGAAATAATAATAAGTCTAGGGTGCTTTTTGTGAACGCTAGCAAAATCACCTTTTACTTTAAGTCGGATATAAAACTTAAAGAAAATATACTTAAGAAAGAAAAACCAGGCAAATCGAATAAAGGTACTGGCTAGGTCAAAATGTCGGGTAAACATTGGTAGGTGCCTTAGGTGAACAGGAAGTTGAGTCCACTGTTCATTTTCAAAGTTCCATTCTTTCACAGATAGCCCTCATGCATCCACTTCATGGCATAATAATAAATAGGAGCTACAAATATCATACGGTCCATAAGATCTAAGATGCCACCACGTCCCCAAATAAAAAGACCCACATCCTTAACTCCAAGATCGCGGCGGATAACTCCGAGAATTAAATCTCCTAGGCTACTAGCGGCAAAAGCACTAAGCCCTGCAATGATCCATTGATTCGTATTTTCTTGAGCAAACATATTTTTTAATAAATACGCAAAGCAAAGAGTGAATATGAGAGAAACAAAGGTTCCATCGAGTGTTCTTCTATGGGAAATCTTGTCGAGGATTTTTATTTTTCCAAAAAGACCACTCCAAGAAAGAGCAACGTTATCGCAAGCTTCAGAAAGGAGAACCATAAAAATAATTTGTTTTGGTCCCTCAGGAAGCTCTAAGACTCTTCCCATATGCAGTAGCCCCCAGCCCATAAACAAAAAATTAAAAGTGCTCAAGGCCATATATTGAAGCATCGACTTATAGGAATTTCTTATCAGCGGAACAAACATAATTGCAGCAAGAACGATCATGGGCATTTGGTCATAGAGTCCTGGCCATTGATAATAAACACAGAGGGCTTGTATCAGTATGCCTAAGTATACAATCCAAACAAACATGCTTCGATGATACATGCCGGTGATTTGAAAAAATTCTTTTGCACAAAAAATAGTGGCTACAGTGACTCCTACCAGTGGCCAAGGCCTTTCAAGGCCAATCACAAGAAATAAAATTGGTGCAGCAAAAAACCAGCTTTTGAGGCTGGCCCAGATAGCGTTAAAATAAGGGTGGTAATTTCTCAGTGGTATAACCATGGCTGCTAGTAGAGTGATGCCTCCGATAGATAAGAGAGCTGTATTGTAATAAACGGGGTCATTCCAAACATCACTGAACATTGTTGCCTCCCGTGGTTGGTAAACCATGGTCTTTAATTTTTTTATAAAGACTAGAGCGCGAAATATCGAGCACTTTAGCTGTCTCATCAATATCTCGAACTGAGTCTAGGGCTTGGCTTATGATTCTCTTTTCATAATCCATTAAAAGGCAAGCAAGACCGCGCGAAAGATCAATACTTTCTTGTGAAATAGCGGCTGTTGGCTGTATCACAGAAAGAATGTCCTCAGGTCGAATAATGGGAAGTGGGGAGTTGAGTGCCACTTGTTCCATGACTCTTTTAAGCTCTCTTACGTTTCCCGGCCATGGATGCTTTTTTAAAAGCTCGCAGCTCTCTGGGCTTAGAGTTTTATTTCTTTTGGGCTTTTCTTTGCTGAGAAAATATTCTGCTAAAATGGGAATGTCTTCTATTCGCTGGCGAAGAGGTGGCAGAACAATTTTTTTACCGCTCAATCGATAGAGTAAATCTTCTCGGAACTTCCCTTCTTTCACCATCTCTTGAAGATTCTGATTTGTGGCGGCAATGACCCTTGTTGAAACTTGAATACTTGTTTGTTGGCCTACTCGGCGCACCTCTCCAGACTCTAGAAAGCGCAGGAGCTTTGCTTGTAAGGGAAGAGCAAGGGCTTCTATTTCGTCAAGAAAAAGATCTCCCCCATGGGCCGCTTCTGCAAAGCCCATTTTATTTTGATCAGCCCCCGTAAAGGCCCCCTTGATGTGACCAAAAAACTCAGATTCAAAAAGGTTTTCAGAAATTGCAGCCACATTGACTTGAATTCGAGTTTGCTTCGGGTTTAGTTGTTGGAGAAGGCTTGCAACAACTTCTTTACCTGTACCAGATTCCCCTTCTATGAGAATGGGACCAGGCTCACCACTTAATGATGCAATTTGTTTTCTTACTTCGTTAGAAGACTCACTGGTCCCGACCCATTGGGTCCCCTTATTATTAGTGCCACCAGAAGCAATTTGTAAAAGGTAGTGAGCTTCAATTTTTTCAAGAACAAGATGGAGCTCTTCTTTAGTTAGGGGCTTTGCTAGAAAGCGGGAAGCTCCTTTTTTAAGGCAGGCCTCCATCAAGTTGTGATCAAGGTTTCCAGAAAAGGCGACAATTTCAAGATGTGGATCAAGTTTTCGTAGATGAGCAATGACAGGGAGCCCTTCAGTCTGTTCAATATTTCCGGTGAGATGCATGTCTACAAAAGCAGCATGAAATGTCAGTTTTGAGGGCACTTCAGAAAGGCTTTTTATGCCTGTCATTTTCCAATTAACAGGAAGTGCTATTCTTATAGACTGGAGAATAAGATCATCATCATCTACCACAAGAAGCTTAAAAAAAGATTCTGCCATATGTCCTTTCAATAAAACCCATAAAATTTTCTAGCATACTGTGGGGAATGAGTCTATTCTGAGAACTCATTATGGATCCTATAAAAGTCTTATTGCTTGAGAACATTCATCCTGTGGCTCGCGAGTCCTTCTCTAGGTCTGGTTTTACAGTGGAGACCCTGGGAGGCTCTTTAGATGAGGATATGCTTTGTGAGAGAGTGAAAGGGGTCCATATTCTTGGGATACGATCAAAAACAGAGATCACACAAAAATTACTTCAGTCTGCTGAGTCCTTGTGGGCCGTGGGCGCATTTTGTATAGGCACCAATCAAATTGATTTAGATTATTCCAATCAAATAGGAGTCCCGGTTTTTAATGCACCTTATAGCAATACAAGGAGTGTTGCTGAGTTGATCATTTCTGAGTTGGTGGCTTTGGCTCGCCGTTATTGCGATCGAAGCACCCAGGCTCATCAGGGACAATGGGATAAAACAGTGAGGGGCTCTAGAGAAGTACGAGGTAAAACCTTAGGTATTGTTGGATATGGTCATATTGGCAGCCAAGTGAGTGTATTAGCTGAGTCCTTAGGTTTAAAAGTCATTTTCTATGACATTGTGAGGAAGCTTCCCCTGGGTAATTCGCGACAACTGGAAAGTTTGGATGAATTATTGCGTGAATCTGATTTTGTCACTTTACATGTGCCTGAGACTCCACAAACGTTGAATATGATGGCTCAGCGTGAGTTTGAGTTAATGAAGCGTGGTGCTTATTTGTTAAATGCGAGTCGAGGGACAGTCGTGAACATTGGAGATTTAAAAGAGGCCATTAAATCTCAACACCTTGGTGGTTGTGCTATCGATGTATTTCCTCGTGAGCCTAGGTCTAATGAAGAAAAGTTTGTGTCAGATTTGCAGGGTTTGCCTAATGTGATTTTGACTCCACATATTGGTGGGTCGACCGAAGAGGCTCAAGAAAGTATTGGTCGTGAAGTTTCAGACGCTCTTCTGTTATTTGCCAGGAGAGGGGCTAGCATCGGTGCGGTGAATTTCCCAAACCTAGATTTAAACCCGACAGATGGTTGTCATAGAATTCTCAACGTGCACAAAAATACTCCTGGGGTTTTGAGGGATATCAACAAGATTGTTTCAGATTTAGGGGCTAATATTCGTGCGCAGTCTCTTTCTACTGACAGTCATATTGGTTATCTTTTGATGGATGTGGAAAAGTCGGATGCAGCGAGTTCAGCACAAGCCATTGGCCAACTCTCAACAAGCATTAAAACTAGAATTTTATTTTAGATGGCCCATCATTTGTCGATGAGCTTGCCTGGATTAATGATGTTGTCAGGATCAAAAATACTCTTGAGCTCTTTCATTAGCAGAATTTCAGAACTGCTGCGCGTGTAGTTTAAAAATGGCTTTTTTGTTAAACCCACACCATGTTCTGCCGATACGCTACCTTTTAGTCGTTGAATGGTGGAGTAGAGAGCTTGATCAACGGATTGGCAACGTTTTACAAAATCTGACATATCCATTTCTTGAGGTTTCAAAATACTGATATGCAGGTTGCCATCTCCAATATGTCCAAACCAAATAACCTCTAGATCAGGGTATTTGCTATTGAAGACTTGATCTATGGATTCCATAAACTCGGGGACATGTTGTATGGTCACCGAAATATCATTTTTATAAGGAGTGTACTTGGCAAGGGCCTCAGAGATATCTTCTCGCATTCTCCAAAACTCACGGGATTGTTGTTCATTTTGAGCTAAAACTCCGTCAGAGATAGTTCCCTGTTCTAGTCCCTCTTCAAAAACAGCGAGGGCTTTTTCAAGTGCATTTTCATGACTTGCTTCAACTTCGACTAACAGATAGATGGGGCTTTCTGAATCCAGTGGTTTTTTTAAATCGGTGGCATGGGTGAGCACATGTTTTAAAGCTTTCTGTGTGAAAAGCTCAAAGGCCATAAGGTCTGTTTTGTCTCTAAAGTTTCGGAAGACGTTCATGACAGAAGCAAGATTTGGAACCCCAAGCAGAAATAAATGTAGAGGGGCTGGTGGTTTTGTGAGTCGTATTGTTGCCTCAGTGATAAATCCTAAGGTGCCCTCGCTACCAATAAAGAGATGGCGAAGATCATAGCCCGTTGCATTTTTGATGAGTCCATGATTGAGCTGCAGTTTTTCTCCTGAGCCGGTGACAACTTCTAATCCAGCCACCCAGTTGCGAGTGAGTCCATATCGAAGAACTTTGATGCCTCCTGCATTGGTGGCAATATTGCCGCCAATCATGCTGGAGCCGCGGGAAGCAAAGTCTACTGGATAGTAAAGGCCTTGTTCTTTGGCAAAATTCTGCAAATCTTCTGTAACCACTCCGGCCTGAACTGTCACAGTGGCATCAAGGGGATTGAAGTGTAAAATTTTATTCATTTTTTCAAAGCTGACCACAACTTCATGGTGAGAAGCCATGGCACCGCCACTAAGGCCGGTACGTCCACCAGAAGGAACTAGGGCTATTTTATTTTTTCTTGCCCATTGAACAATCTGGACGACTTCTTCAGCATTCTTAGGAAACAAAATCGCTGAGGGATTTGGCGGATAGTACCTTGTCCAATCTTTGCCGTAGTGCTTTAAAGATTCACTATCTGTGAGTATTTGTTCTTGGCTTAAGTGGAGCTCACTGAGGGCTTTCACTATTTTAGCAGCCCCGCCAATTCGCCACTTTCGTACATTTCCATCATGATATCGCTACCGCCAACAAGCTCTTTGTTGATGTAGAGCTGAGGAATTGTTGGCCAGTTGCCATATTCTTTGATGCCTTGTCTGATTTCTGGGTCTTGTAGAACATCCACAGTCGCAAAAGGAGCTTTTAGCTCTTGTAAAATAGCTGTTGCTCGCGCAGAAAAACCACATTGGGGTTGCTCTGGAGAGCCCTTCATAAAAAGGACAACTTTGTTTTCGTTGAGAAGGTGGTCAATTTTTTCTTTTACTGTCGACATTTTAGCCTCCGCTTTTTTGAGGAACTTGAGTTCGTATAGTTAGAGCATGAACCTCACCAGATTTTAACTCTTTATTAAAAACATCCATCACCATGCGGTGACACTGGATACGCGATTTTCCAGTAAAGGCATCGCTTTCTATGAAAACTTCATAGTGATCTTGTGTCCCTGTGAGATCATGGACTTGAATCTTAGAGTTAGTGTAGGAGGTCTCTAGCCTAGATTTTATTTGTTCTGGTGTCATAGATGTCAAAAGAGTTATCAGATTTGGCATTTAATAGCAAAAGAACCCTATTAGTGCAGGAAACTTTTAGTGGGGGTGAAGTTGTGCTATTCTCCGACCCATGGGAGTAGAACATCCTCACTTTCAATCTGACCCAAAGCACATGGCAAAGCAGCGTCAAAAAGCCAAGGAGCTAAAAAATAGCCAATGGTGGAAACAAAAGCTGAGTCTGGGGCTTTGTCATTACTGCCAAAGGGCTTTTACGCCTTTAGAGCTCACCATGGACCATGTAGTGCCTGTGGGGCGGGGGGGGCTATCCAATAAAGGGAATATTGTGCCGGCCTGCCGTACCTGCAATCAAAGCAAGAAGTGGATGACGCCAGCTGAAATGATCTTGGCTCAAAACGAAAAGGTTTGACCTTCTTTACCCTCCCACCATTAAACTGAAACCACTAAGATAATCCGAAGGATAATGCAACATGGCGAAATCGATTACATCTAGCAGTACAGCAGAATACTTTGCAAAGAATCTCCAGCAGGTGGGTTTTTCATCACCCACAAAGGCTGTTTTAACCACTCTCAAAGAGGCGGTGGATAACTCCTTAGATGCCTGCGAAAGTGAGTCTATTCTTCCCGAGTTGGAAGTGCAGATCACAAAGGTTGGGGCCGGTTCACAAAAAAATACAGATCAAATACAGATCATTGTGGAAGACAATGGACCTGGTATTGAGCCTGAGGATCTAGCTAAGGTTTTTGGTGAGTACTTAGCTTCTAGTAAGTTTGGTCGCGGTCAATGCTCTCGTGGGCAACAGGGAATTGGTATTTCTGCTGCCACCACTTGGGCTCAGTTGACCTCAGCTGAAGGTGTGATTGTTGTCTCTAAAACAAAGAAAATGCGTAAAGCTATAAGGGCTTTGGTAGAAGTAGATATTAAGGGCAACAAAGGGCTTCTTAAAAATAAAGAGACCTTTGATTGGAAGAAGCCCCACGGCGTGCGTGTTGAGTTTCGTATGGATGGCCGCCTCCAGTTAAATGGAGATGGGGGTCTGGTGACTTATTTAGAAGGTACCACCCTTGTAAATCCTCATTTGAGCTTAAAATATAAACTTCATGATCAGGACTGGGTCGAGGTGGACAGAGTTTCTAAGGATATTCCGGCAATTCCACCCCCCACAAAACCTCATCCCCACATTTTAAAGTTAGGTGAGTTTATTGCCTTTGCAGTTCTCTTTCCGAAAACTGCTTTGGGCGCTTTTATGAAAAGCAGTTTTTCTAGAGTGTCTGACACAACTTTAAAAGACATGGTGAAAAATGGTTTACCAAAGAAGCTGTTGACTGCGCCAATTACTAAATTAAGTGATGCTGACTTTAAAACAGCGTTTTCTGCTATTCATAAGACAGAGCTGATGGCACCTAGTACAAAATCTGTTTTGGTTGTGGGAGAAGAGTCCCTTTCAAAAAGTATTTCTAGACTTGGGGAAATTGATTTTTTTAGTGTGGTAGGCCGTCGACCGCGCATTTGCGATTTTAAGCCTGTAGTTGTTGAGGTGGCCCTTGCCCGTTTTACCAACAGAGGACATGAGGACGAACCCGTGCAACTTCTTCGTTTTGCGAACCGCGTGCCTTTACAGTTCGATAAAGGAGCTTGTGCTATCACAAAAGCTATTGAGTCTGTGAATTGGAAGTCTTACGGGCTGAATCAACCAAAGGATAGTCTTCCGCTTGGACCATATGTTTTTGCTGTGAGCGTTGTTTCTCCGTTTATTAAATTTAAAAATGCATCTAAAGAGACTATTGATGCCAGTGATGAGTTGGTGGAGGAGATTCGCCGGTCATTAATGCAAGCGGGTCAAAAGCTCTCGCGACATATCCGTAAAGAGGATCGAGAGGCAGATTTAGAAAGAAAGCTACAACATATCGAACAGTTTGGGCCTATGTTGGTTGAGGGACTTGTGCGAATCACTAAATCTTCGGCAGCTCGAAAGAAGAAGGCTGAAGAGGGTTTGCGTAAACTATTAGGACGGGATGCTCAGGCGGCTGAAGAAGATTTGAAGTCAGCTGAAAAAGATTTAAAGAAGTTAAAAGCTAAAGAAGCAAAACTAGTTGCAAGCGAAGAAAAGTCAGAAGCGGAAGCGTAGTAGAGGATGAATGATGAAAATTCGAGTGAATAGCGATAAAAGAGCAAAAGATATTCCTAAATTATCAAAAGAACTTTGTGAACGTATGTTAAGGGACTTGGAGGGAGCTCGAAGGCCTGTACTTGAGGCGACAAAGTGTAGCTTAGACAACTCTCTTTATAATCCAAAAGTCGGTTTTTTAACTCCTGGTGAAAAAATGGTGAGGACAGAGTTAAATGTGTCTTCTGTTCAAAAAATGTCTCGATCTATTTTTATGTTAGAGATTTTATTAAGGAACCTTGAAGTTGGCGCAGTCAACACAAAGCGTGAGCTTTACTATATCGCAAAAGGTGAAGTGAAGCACAACCCTCACCTCAGACCTTTGGATTTTCAAGAGCAAGATGAAAGTGATTCCATTGTGGATTTTATATGTGAAATGATGGAAATTTATCGAGAGGAAGTGAACTGTTTTGCCAACGATCGGGGTGGGCAAACTTACTCTCAACAGCTCGTTGTGACAGAGAGGCTTCCTGATGGCGACAAAGCGGTTGTGGACTTAGGCTCTTTAGGAACAACTCCCTTTCAGCCAAAAAATAGACCTCAGGCCCTAACTTTGAAAGCAAAGAAAAAAATTGATTTCTGTTTGATTGTGGAATCAGAAGGTACTGCCAATACATTGGTTACCAATGGTTTTACTCGAAGGCATAACTGCATCCTTATGGGTGCCCAAGGCGTGCCTTCAAATGGTGTTAGGGGCTGGTGCAAGTTGATACAAGAACAGTTAGGTGTTCCTATGTATTTTTTTGGAGACCTGGATGCTTACACTATGCAAAACATCTATAGAACATTAAAAGCAGGCTCTGCTGCCAGTTTGATTCGAAATAAAGATTTTTCTGCACCTGAAGTGCGTTTTTTAGGTGTGCTTCCCGAAGATGTAAAAAAATATGATCTTCATGATTATGGTGTAAAAGAAAATGATCCTTCGGAGGCTCGAGCTTTAAAGAAAGCAAGGGATGCTTTAGAGAATGATCCATTTTTTAGAGATAAAAAGAATAAGAATCTATCGGATATTTTAAAGTGGCTCATCAAGAATAAAAGACGTTGCGAGCAGCAGGCTTTATTTATGGTGAACCCTAAAGATCCAACCATGCCTGAGCAAATCATAGTGGAAAAAATTAAAAAGGGCATTTACGTCTGAGCCAGAATTTTTTTAGCTTAACACCTGATTTGGTATTAAGAACTTTGGAGTTAGAGGGTTTTGAGCCTACGGGATATCTCATTCAACTCAATTCCTATGAAAATCGAGTGTTTAGCATTGAACTGGAAAAGCGTGAGCCTCTCATTGCCAAGTTCTATCGGCCCGGGCGTTGGTCAAAAAATACGATTTTAGATGAACATCGATTTATTCAAGAGTTAGTGATTGAGGGTATTCCTGCGGCGCCGCCAATACCTCTAAGCTCAGGCAGCACTATTACGGAGTGCGCGGGGATGTTTGTTGCACTATTTGAAAAAATAAAAGGACGATCTCCTGATGAATTTTTAAAAGGCGATTTAGAGCGTATTGGCCGTCGTTTAGCACAGGTTCATAATGTAGGGGCTAGAAAGAGTGCTCCTCATCGTCCATCACTGACTGTTAATGAATTTGGTTATAGCTCTTTAGAGGTTTTGAAAAAATGGGTATGGCCCGAGCTTTGGGAGAGGTACCGAAAAGCAGCTCTCTCTATTTTTGACGAATTAGATGGCGGTTTAAAACACTTTGAGTATCTTCGTATTCACGGTGATTGCCATCGAGGAAACTTGGTAAATAATGGTGAGGAGTTTTTCTTTGTGGACTTTGATGATTGTGTCAATGGACCTACGGTTCAAGACATATGGATGTTAGCACAAGGGAATGAGGAAGAAACAGAGGATCAAACAGAAGAATTGCTTTACGGTTATGAGCAGCTTCGCACTTTTGATTGGGATTCTTTGGAGTTAGTGGAGCCCTTGAGAGCTTTGCGTTTAATTCACTATTCAGC
>Ga0066639_10003574_pt1 | contig 13445 bp, 10 predicted proteins | sample CryGeyCG2114_010_2_FD_59504 | JGI IMG/M metagenome (GOLD analysis project Ga0066639, IMG submission 59504) | Groundwater microbial communities from aquifer - Crystal Geyser CG10_big_fil_rev_8/21/14_0.10 | ecosystem: Environmental > Aquatic > Deep subsurface > Groundwater | place: USA: Utah...
AACATCCCCGTAGGGTAAAGCCAATTCCCCGTTTCTTTGTGCACAATGGCCAGTGTACTCGTGCACTGCAACGCGAAGACAAAAAAGATCAAGATAGACCAGGCAACGGCCAAATTAAAAACTGGTCGACCAGTCACAGGGTCAACATCCTTGATCATTCTCTGGCGCAGCCCTTCAGATTGTTCGTCCACATTACCTAAAGAATAAATTGTGCCCAAGGCTGAGACAAAAAGCTCGCGCGCCCCAAAAGCGACCAAAAGTCCGATTCCCATCTTCCAATTCATACCAATTGGACGTAAGGCCGGCTCCATCGCCTTGCCCAACTTACCCACCATAGAATGCTCAAGACTTATGGACGCCACTTCGTCACTACTTTTCCCTTTCACCATTTCATCTGTCACTCTCGGAAAAGTGGACAGGACCCAAAGTAAAATGGAAAAACCTAAAATAATGGTTCCGGCCTTGCGTAAAAAAATCTTTCCTTGGCGCCAGCTATTTTTAAACGCTAATTTTAATGAAGGCATTTGATAGAGTGGCAGGTCGAGAAAAAAACTCGAGCCCTTGCCTTTAAAAAAACTCATCCTAAAAAATTTGGCCATGACTAAGGCAAAAAAAGCGCCGAGGAAGTAGAGGAAAAAAAAGGATAGGGCCTGAGAATCAAAAAATCCCCATATGAGCTTTTTAGGAACAAAAGCACCAATCAATAAAATGTAAACAGGCAGTCTAGCCGAACAGGTCATCATGGGAATAGTCATGATAGTGACAATTCTTTCCAATCGGTTTGGGATAGTTCTGGCCGACATAATAGCAGGAACAGCGCAGGCCAATCCAGACATGTAGGGCAAAAATGCTTTGCCATTAAGCCCAAAAAAACCCATCACCCTGTCAGTTAGAAATGCTGCGCGACCGATGTAACCAGAGAGCTCCAGCAGGGATAATAGAAAAAAGAGAATCATGATTTGAGGCAAAAATACGATAACACCACCAACACCGGCAAATATCCCATCCACCAATAAACTTTTAAGCAGTCCATCGGGCAAGCTACTGGCGGCAATCCCTGAAATAGCTGAAACTCCCCCGTCTATTAAGTCCATGAAGGGAACTGCCCAGACGTAGATAGAGTGAAAAATCAGATAGAATATGGCAAAGAAACACAGGCTGCCCCACAGAGGGTGAAGTAAAACGCCATCCATTTTCTTAGTTAAACGCGAAGCGCGGTTTCTCTCAAGGTTGATAAAACCAGATATCATCACTCTGGCCTTTTTGTGATATTCCTCAATATCCTCTAGAAGTTTAGCTTCAGCGTCGTCATCATAAAATTCTAACTTCAAGTCTGGAGGTAAGCTGCCTAAATACTCACGTGATTTATTGGTAAACCTGACAGCTCGATTAAACTCAAAATCCCCTGATACTATATTACTGCGTAAAAATTCATCTATCTTCAAGTATGAATCTTTCAGCGCGCTGCAAATAAAAACTCGCATACCAATTAACTGTTCAAATTCTTGCACTCGGTTTCTTTCAAACAATTGTGCCCGATCAACCTTATTAATGATCAAAACGACTCGATTGCCCAAGATATCCCGCAGCTGCAAGGCCAGGGCCAGGGAAGCTTCTAAGCGATGTATATCGAGGACCACCGCAACTTGGTTATATTTTGAAATTCTTTTTTCTAGCCCAAGCAGGGCACGAATGGTCACACCCTCATCTAGACTCTTGGGATTGAGTCCATTGATTCCGGGCAGATCGACAAGGGATATTTTCAGACTGTTGTTGTCATTGCTTAGTAGCTCGCCAATGGCATTATCGACAGTAACACCTGAATAGTTTGAAACTTTTCGATGCTTGCCCGATAACAAATTAAAGAGTGTAGATTTTCCGCTATTGGGTGCTCCGATAAGAAGAATTGTCTCCACTGGATTTTCTACTCCTAGACTCGCTATCTACTAAATATCGTCCTCAATCAGAATGAACTGCGCATGATCCTTTCTTAAAGCAAAAAAATTGCTTTCACCGTGTTTAACCGCCACAGGACAGCCAAAAAAACTTTTCCCCAGAATCTCGACTGTATCCCCAGGCAAAATTCCAAGCTCTAATATCTTTTCTCTGGCGTCAACTCCGCCAACAATTTGCTTCACTCGCGCGCTCATTTTTCGCTTAAGATCAACCAAACTTCTGGCCATCGGACTATCTCCTTTTTGAACTCACCAACCTTGTACTTCCTGGGAGTTTGATATGTCAAACTTTATTATACCTGTACATACGATAGAAAACAAACTCCTATAATTTCAGTCCGTTATCTCGAGCGTGATCATTCATTTCTGGCCATAAATTCCCCGAATACATCACTCGGTGATTTTATGGCGCTCATTTTCATCCTAACCTACTAAATTTACGCAAGTGCTCTTTGGCATCCCAACTGCAGTAAAAACTACGCCCGATTAATAATCAAAACAAGGAGGTTTTGGTGAATCAGATAATCGTTAATAAATTTCTGGCAAATTTTCTTCTTCCCCTCACTTTTATTTTGATCCCATTGCAAGGCGCTCAGGCTCGCTGGTTTGAAATACCATCACCAGAACAGGCAATTGAACAATTTGGTCACGCCAGTGAATGCTCTGGATTAGATGCCCACTCCATTAATGTATTTGTCTGGAATATTTACAAAGAACAAAAACCAGATTTCTATAGCGAGTTCGGGCGCCTATCACAAGGCAAGGATCTGCTACTCTTACAAGAGGGCTATCAAACCCCCGACTTCTTAAACCTAGTTAATGCTAATAGTGATTATTTTTTTACCATGGCGACTTCCTTTATTTATAGCAAGAAGAACATCGCAACAGGTGTGGTCACCGCTTCACCTGTACAGCCGCTAAAATCGCAGTACCTAGCGTCGCCAGGAAAAGAAATTGTAGGGGGAACGCCCAAAGCGGTGCTACTCACTTACTTCACTTTCAAAAATTCCCATGAAACTCTTTTAGTCGCTAATATCCATGCCCTCAACTCCGTTACGAGCAAAACTTTTGCTAAACATATCGATCAGGTTGCAAATGTTTTAAAAAATCATTCGGGGCCTGCTATTTTTGCTGGAGATTTCAATACCTGGAGCAAGAAAAAGCTAGGTTATTTACAATCAAAAATGCAAAAGATCAAAATGCAATCAGTTAGCTTTAGCAATGGTGATGAACGGATGAAAACCTTTGGGCATGCCCTGGACTGGATTTATACCCGCTGTTTTTCACAGCATTTTACTCATGTGGAATCCCAGTCCAAAGGGTCTGATCACAAGGCCTTAAACGCCAAGTTGGCGCTAGACATGCAGCGCTGTAGATAAAGAAAGTGCACTTAATAGGACGTTTTTGGTTACCAAAAAGGGCACCTTCCTTTAACATCATAAAATGGATTTGGGCGCAGCTTGTTTGGCACTATTAGTTTCTATTGGAATGAAAATTCCCATCATGCTGATTGCTGGCAATCTGATTTATCGCATGTATCGCTCTTCTCATAATGCTCCTCCCACAAAGCTATGGCTCATTATTCCAAAAGAACATCGAAAAGAATTTAAATGGCTATATTTTTCGCTCATTGCTTTTTTTATTTCTGAATTTTTTTGCGGTATTGAAACTTGGATACTTATGCGATCCGATGCAAGTATGCGCGCCATTCATGCCGTTTCGTCCTGCGCCGGCATGGGGCTCTTTGCGGTAGGAACTTACCTACTTTTTGACAAATATATTATCTTTTATGGCGAGAAACGTTGCGCCCTCAATCGAATTTGTCGCGGTTGTACCCTTCTAGAAGGAGGCACGTGTAAATTTTCCGCCAGTGTTTTTCTATTTGCAACTTTCATATTACTCGCCATCTTTCCTCCCATGTTTGTCAGTACAGATATCATTACCGCCAACCCCACCAAGTTTATCCTGCCTTTTGACTCGCTCAATAATTGGTATGAATACACGCTCCTGCCTATAGTGAAGAGTATGGACCCAAATTATAAACCAATTGGGGTTGCTTTTTTTCTGCCAAAGAGCACACAAATCTTGGAAAACAAAATCCTTCCGGCCTTAGTCGGCATAATCGAAGTGATCGGAATGTGCTTATACGCCAGTAAAAAAATATCACGTAAATTAAATGGTTTTAATGTCATCCTATTTGGTGCCGGCATGTTGTGTTACTCGTACTTTGAAATAATTTTGAACCGTGTTCTCGGAGACCTATTTCTAGGTGCCATTGGCCATGAGATTGGCGAATTCGCCTTTTTACTTTTATTGTCTGAATTTTTAACCGTTACTTTTAAGAATCGCCAAACTGCTGCCGTAACTAGCCCCCCATAATATTGGCGCCGCTATCTACGTAATGTGTTCCACCAGTAATCATTTTTGCCCCATCAGTACTTAGCCAAGCCGCTAGCTGACCGACATCATTAATTGAAATATTAGAGTGCAAAGGCGTTTTTTCTTCGATGATCTTGAGCGCTTGATTAAAATTTCCAAAAGCGGAAGAGGCAAGAGTCTTTAAAGGGCCTGCAGATATAGCATTAACACGAATTTTCTTGCTGCCTAAATCGTAGGCAAGATAGCGAACACAGCTCTCCAATGCGGCCTTGGCTGGCCCCATTATGCCATAACCAGGCAATACCCTTTCGCCTCCCAAATAAGAAAGTGTCATGACACTACCACCACTAATTTCAAGCATGGGCAATGCCGCACGCACAGTAGATATTAGCGAGTACGCGCTGACTTCAAAGGTCGTATTAAAATCACTTTTGCTGACTTGGTGAAATGGCGCCTCTAAACATGCTATCGGGGCATATGCAATGCTATGAACTAAAATATCCAGATTGCCCCAATCCGTAGAAATTTCCTGCATCATATTCTTGATTGAATTTTCATCGTTTACATCACAGAGATGAATTTTATCAATTAAACGACTTTCCTGAACGCGCTCAATTTTTGTCTTAAGCCTCTCTTCCTGACAGGAAATTCGCACTCTGGCACCATGAGCAGAAAGGGCGCTTGCTACTCCCCAGGCGATACTGCGCTGATTAGCCACACCTAAAACCAGCGCTTTTTTACCCTCGAGCATTCTCATATAAACCTAGATAAAAAGATCCAACCAAAAACTTAACATGGGTAAGGCCGAATCATGTGAAAGAATCTCTAAGGCCTTACGAATATCCCCCATGGACTTTGCAGCAGGTATGACTCCTCCCAAAGTAAGATCGGGCAAACTACTTGGAGCATCACCGTGGAAATATTTTGGCCAATCACCTTTTTTCCCTACATTTCGCTGAAAGCTTTCATACTTAGGCATAAGTTTTTTGAGATCACGAATGGCTGGATTGTGTGAGTTGAAAACTTCTGCCATGTTCACTTCAAATGCCTGAGAGAAGATCGGATCATTGTAAAGCTCACTCTTATTTGAAGAGAGAATACGACGACGCTTTTCAAGGCTGCCTTTACTTGTAAAGGCTCCTTTCAACATTAAATTTGGCGAAATAATATATTTGTTTTCAGCGCTAAATTCTTTTTGTACTTCAAGACCTTTAATGGCTACGATGCGATAGTCGACGGATTTTTGAAAATATTCTTTAGATACAACCAACGGGTCTTTTCCATCAATCTTAACATTTCTTAAAGTGAATAAATTTTTATACTTGCTCTTATGAATTTCTTTGTAGAAATCGCGATTATAAGGGACTTCGCTATAGTGTGTTTTAAAAATTTTATCAACTACGGCCCTGACACCATACTTCTTTTTGAATTTTGAACTAATTTGTGACAATCCATCAAAATCATAACTCGACAGATAAACCATATTCCCTTGATAGCGATAGAGGTCAGCTAGTAACCAGCGAACATGCTCAACCGTCACTGCCAAATATCTGTTTTGAGCATTAAGGAGATTTTGTGCCTTTTCATCACCAACAACCAATGCAATATCAAAAGTAAATACAGTTTTATTTAAATTCTCATCACTTTGGTAATCTGCGATGGCTTCTTCAATTGTCTTAATCGCATCATCCACCTGGGCCTTAGAAGTATTTAAATAATAATTTTGAAACTCGCTGAAATGTTTCCACTTCTTCTTTTTTTCGCCACTTTTTCCAAGTATATAATCAAAGACAGGTCCCAAGTGGCTGCCCGCGCGATAACCATTGGAATGAATCTTTCTTAGAATCGCCGTTCCCCATATGCCACTGCTACTAAGATTTTTTGAATCGCTGTTATATTTATAAACCGAAGACTCAGTCCATTTAAATGCCTTAAGCAGACCACTATAAATTTTTAAAGCTTTATCATCAGGATTTTCGCTCGAGAGTTTTTGAGTAAAGGCAATGACGTCTTTGACATCCTGTACACTTTTCATACTCTTGATTTTCTGGTCAACCTCAAGAATGTTTTCACTATTTGTGCTGGAAGCTGGTACGCGCAAAGCGGGAGAATGCCCGGAGCCACCATCACCAAATTTACCTAGAAAAGCGACGCTAAATCCAAAAACAATTCCAAAAAATACGAGGAGGATCTGAGATGATTTCATGAGTTACATTCCTTGTTGCTCAAAAATATTCAGCCATAATTTTAACCTATAGAATTGCGCAGGCAAAGAATTAAGATTGACTGTCAAACTTTTCCTAGGCGCTGTTTAGAAAGACAAAGCAGTAATGCCGGCATGAATACAATATCCGCAAGAAGTGCCAGGCCTAAGCCAAACATCAAAAAGAGGGATATCTGATGGAAAAGACGAAATTCAGTTAGAAAGAAAGCTGGAAATGCTAAAAGAAATAAATATGTAGTCTTGGTTAAGGGCGAATAGGTTTTAAAAACCGACCTTTTTACCATAGCTTTAATCGAGCCACGCCAGCTCTCTTCTTTAAAAAAATGCAGAAAATGAATAGTATCATCGACACCGATTCCTAAAACCGCACTATTGAGTATGACAAGATTGTAATCAATAGGAATGCGAAAATAGCCCGCTAAACCATAAATTGCCATGATAGGAAATATATTCGGAATCATACCTAAAACAGCAAATTTAAATGATTTGAAATAAATCCAAAAACATAAAAAAATTCCAATAAATGTAAGACCGAGTGATTTAAAAAAACTTTCAAAAACCATTTTTGTCACGGCCAATCGAACCTGGGCATAGCCTGTAATCTCAGGTCGCAGTTCATTATTGTCCTTATTTAACGTAAAGATTTCATTGATAGCATTTTCTGTTTTGAGCAAATCCTTTGAATCCAGTGAGGCCAACCTGACAATCCATCGCGTTTCGTTCCTGAACAGTGGAAATAAGTTAGAAAAAATTCCAACTTCTCGCATACCTGTAAAAACCTGCATAGATTGCGAATTGCCCAGGCCAAGTCCGTTTTCAAGAAAAAGCAGTAACGAGTGAGCGCTTAAAATATCTACGACATTTGGCACATCTCGAATTGCCTTGTCTATCTGAGATAACTTGCTGCGCCCTTCAACTGAGTTGAGAAGCTCTTCAGGCGCGTGAATGATAAGTTCCAAATTTCCTGAAAAACCAAACTCTTGCTTGAATACTTTGACAGAACGTGACAACAAATGTTTTTGGCTGAACATTTGCAAAAAATTATGTTCAAAAAATGTTTTATTTAAAAAGAAACTTGAAGTTCCGGCCATGCCCAAAAAGAAAATCACAATGTAGAGTTTAAATCTCTGAACAAAACATAGTAACCGATAGGGGGCAAGATGCTGCGACCTTGAGTCTGTCGTCGGTACTTTTACATTAAAAATTTCAATCAGCAGAGGAAGAAGATAAAACGTAGTTAAAAATCCTACAACTATGCCCATGCAGCAATACATACCAAAATCTCTAACAGGAATAAGATCACTTAAAATCAGCGAGCTAAAGCCCACAAAGGTTGTAATAGAAGTCAAGATACACGGTTTGAAAACATCGTGCCCCCCGGCATTGGGATTCTTTTGTAGTGAAGTGAAATAGTGAACCAGATCAGAGGTGGAAATAATAAAGACAAAAAAAAGTGACATGCTACCTAAAGGACTAAGTGCACTTTCCCACCAAGCGATAAATAAGACGGTCGAAATATAACAAACGCCTATAATAAAAAGGGCCAGCAATGCCACGCCATAAGAACGAAAGAAAAAATAAAATGCCAAAACAATCGCTAGGATGAAGAATGGCAGCACCTTAATATTATTTTTTTGAATTTGAGTTTGAAATTCACTTTGCTGAAATAAATCGCCTAAAATAAAATATTTTGCATCTATATCTGAGCTCATGTCCTCCAAATCGTGCGTGATTTCGGCCATGATCTTGCGCCCTATTTTTTTAGGCATTTCCTTTTTAAAGACAATATTGAGTAGATATGAATTATGGCTTCGCCCCAAATAGAGACTATCAAAAGGACTGTGGCGCAAAATATTTTCGGCCCGACTTGAAATAAGGCCACGATTGGAAACGAAAGGCACAAATTTAAAACTGTTGCCATTGACGGAGGGATATGTAGCGTTATTAATTTCGGAAATTTCATCAATATAGCGAATCGTTTCAAGCCGCTGCCGCAATTTTTTAACTGCCAAGATCATTTCTGAAGTAGGAATTTTTTGATCAAATTGGACTAGGATATGTAACTTATTTTCATCCTGATATAGGCGAACGAATTCTTCATAATTCCTTCGAACAGGGTTGCTTGGATCAATGGCACTAATTACGCGATAAGGCTTAACTTGTTGTGACAGAAATACACCTGCCACACAAATTGCTAATAATGAAAATATGATAACTAAAAGCCGCGATAACCATTTCATACAGATATATTAAGCTATTTTTCTATTTTGCGAGAGAATCTTTAAGTAATTGCACCACCACACTGGCACCTTTGTCATTTAAATGGAATCCATCAACAGTTAGATTGTAACCATAATCTCTAGTAATCTCCTCAAGCGATTGCCTCAATATATATCTTCTCACCCCAACCCTCAAAGCGCGACTGACAATTGGCCGCTCATAGCTCTTATTTCCCTGAAGCTGACTGGTCAACCGCGCGTACAAATCAAGTAGATGCACTCTCGGTCGCTGGCAGATATCTCTTAAAAATTGATTGTATTGCCTGACTTTGTGATTGTACTCATCACTTAAGTCGTCTCCAAATGGAGGAATGGTTAAAACGTATAACTCAAAGCGCGGGGCCAGCAAATTAATCAGCTTCAACCAATCCTGCTTGAACTCTTCCAAGGATGACTTACCAGCGACATCTGCCATAATATTATTGCTGCCACCCAAAACCACAATCTTCGAAGGATTGGCCTCAATTACTTTTTGAATTCTCGCAAGAATGGCTCCTATGCTGTCACCGTTATGACCAAAGTTGTACAAGTTAAAATTTCTTAAAATCACACCCAGCGGTAGAAAAAAATCCCCACCTATTTGTCCCTGTACATGGCTATCTCCCACAAAAGCGATTTTTGCGTAGTTTTGATGGTGAATGATAGCAGGCGATTGCTTGAAAAGTCGCAATATCACAATCCCAAGTAGAAGCATAAGGCCCACCATCAGGCCCAATGTAAAAATTATTAGCTTTCTTTTAATAGCTCAGTCCTTAACTTTTGCGCCATATCTTGCGCTACTGATCCATCAATATCTAGAGACGAATGAATTTGTAGGCACAAACCCATCTTACCCGAAAAGGTAACACAACCCAAGGCCACAGGATGGGCGCGCGTCACTGGTGGACAAAAAAACCACCCCCCATGCGAGGGCGTATTATTTTTACCCCATATTCCCAAATTACTCACAGTTCCTGTCCAAGAATGTTTTTTAGCATAGTATTTTGCCATTATCTTTTGCATGCCTTGGATGCCTATTTTTTGACCTAGAACAATTCCCCACCAAGCGGCCCAATGATATCGTCTTTCAATCGCCATTTTTATTTTGAGCGAAATATGGGTGGCGGCTTCATGTTCCAATGTTTTTATTGATATGTAACTGGCATGATTTGTCTTGCTATCTACCCTCTCTACCTGACCTCGCATATTAATTGGTAAGAGCCAAATATTTTTTTGCTTGGAGTTTTGCAAAGTATCCCGCACAACTTTATCTAAGGTACCCAGCAACAATCCCGTTACAGAAGAATGTCCCTGCTTGGCCACTTCACACAATTTAGTCGTTTCCTGTTGCCCCAAGACTAGTGGAATAGGATGGTTTCTTTTAAAGCTGCCTTCGGTTTGACGTTTGTTCCAAGAAATATGGCGCACCCTGGAATCCAGAAGATAGAGGATGAAGCCAAGTATACGCTTAAGAAAGTTGCTCTTTAATTCTTTTAACTGCGGAGCAGGTAAATTAATTCCCTCTTTTTCGGCCAGCAGCTGCTGGAAACCACCGATGCCGTCATAGTGGCCGTGATCAAGATAGAAAAACTCTGGGGCTTCTTGCTTGCTTACACGGCCAAAGACAATATCAGTAAACTCTCCGTGCAATCGCAAGATGGGAAACCACTCCGCCACCCAATCCTTAGACCAAGTTTTGTCACTTTTTAAAATCATTCCACCCTCTGGTTACCTGGACCAAAGTAAACGGGAACAATATTTCTCTTAATTTTGAACCAATAAAATAATGAATTTGTAAGATGATAAATCTTATTACGGTAGGCTGAACGAAACCAGCGTTTAAAAATATTTTTCAGCGAATAAAAACTTCGTAGAGTGCGCCAGTAATTTTTCAAAATAGTTTCGGCGCTCATGTGCGGGTGCTTAAAAACCACGTATCCTTCGCGATAGTGTGACAAATCTGTATCAATAATTTTTCCCGCCGCCAGTGCTGCTCGCCCTGTGGGAGTCGCGGGATAGGGCGTATTAATAAAAAACTCGGCAATGGAAATATTCAAATCCTCCAAATATTGCAGTGTCTGATCAAAGACTTCCGGCGTGTCACCATCAAGTCCAAACATGATGAGTGCATGTACCGCGATACCGGAGCTTTGTATCGTTGCAATCTGCTCGGTAAATTTATCTGCCCGGTTAAACCCCTTATTTACCTGATTGAGATTAGCCTGAGACAATGTTTCCATTCCAAGCGCAACCCAGCGGCAGCCTGCTTTATAGGCCAGATCGAGCAACTCCTTGTCCTTATAAATATTAATCGTCGTCTGAGTTCCCCATTGCACTTTAAGTGGAATCATTTTTCTAAATAGTTCCTTAGAATACTCAAAATCTTCCATCAAATTGTCATCGGAGAAAAAAATCAAATTAAATAGTGAGTGCTTCTTGGCCTCGATGATATCGCGAATGACATGATCGACTGGTCGGTGGCGATAAGTATTTTCATGGAATTGTATTATCGAGCAATAGTCACATTTAAACGGGCAACCGCGCGTAGCATGGATGGGATAAAGCACCGTTCGATCTTTTTTTATCAGATCAAAGCGCGGTGTAGGAATATTATCCAATGGAACTTGTGAGGTTCCTTTATAAATCTTTTTAAGCCTTCCTTGTTCCACATCTTCAAGCATCTGCTTAAAAATAAGATCGGCATCGCCAATACATAGCGCATCGACGTGAGGTGCCACAATATCCGGATGCATAGTGGCGGCATATCCCCCTAGAAGAACAACTTTGCCTCGTTTTCTAAATTCATCGGCCATATCAATAGCGCGCTTAATTTGCATGACCTGGGCGGAAATGGCCACGACCTCTGCCGGATCATCATAATTAACTGGCTCGAAACAATCTTCCACAAGTTCCATTTCAATATCTTCGGGAGCGTAGGCAGCGAGAAGAGGCAGGGCCGAATGAACAACATTGGCAACGGTAAACTTATCGATAAGTTTATCGGCACGCACCACCTTGCCCTGGTCATCATAATGAGAAGAATGTACCAATAGCAGACGTTTTATTTTCACGATAGTAAGCTCTCTATACTTTAAATGATTCTGAAGTTCCTAACTGGGAACGCGTCGGCGCCGCTACATCTTTAAGGCCCAACCTCTTATCTTTAAATCGGTGGATATTATTGTAAGCGCAGCCAGGCATTAAGCGGCCATCGGGCAAAGCATAATGAGTACAGCATTTTCGAATGCGCGAAACCTCGAAGTCATATTCGTCCATAAAAGCATGGATAAATATGGCCTTAATTTTTGTTTCTTGTAGCTTGAAAAGCTGTTCTTGCTCCAAGGTATCCGATCTTTGGTACTCAGTTAAGATGGCCTTGAGAGAGCCCAAAACCTTATCCGTATCAACTGTGACAGATTGAGCAGACCATAAATTATAAATAGCATCCTGAATCAGCTCCTGCGCCTTGGCGTCCATTCCTGAACCTAGAATGGCGCGATTGGTAAGAGCGTCGAGATAAATAGCAAGATCTCCAAAGTGAGTCAGTGGTACAAATTGGCCATCGCCAATTTTTAGAGCATAGCTAGCGGTGTAACAACTAGGATGTGAACAAGGAATGGGTAAAAAGTCCTCGCGCTTGAGCCACCCGGTTTGTTCCTCCAACAATTTATGAATATCATATTGAGTCAGACGATTAAGCGGATCTTGAGGGAATGCCGTCCCTCCTGCACCAGTGTAGGCCGCAGGCTGAATCGTTACAGAGGTAACAAAATCATGCGAGAGAGCAAAGTTGACCACTTTCCCAAGCTCCTGATCATTAAATCCCTTAGCGACAGTCGGTACAAAAATTGTTGGTATATTATATTTTTCGCATTTTTCAAGGCATGCCATTTTGGATTCAAGCAAATTCTCTCCACGAATAGCATGATAATTATCGTCACTGAGCGAATCAAACTGTAACGAAAGATAGAGGCCAGCCTCTTTAAATCGGCGTGCAAATTCGTCACTACGGGCTATTTTGAGACCGTGAGATGAAACCAGGACCCTTTTAATTTCTGTTTTGCTGGTGGCATACTCTGCCAGCTCAAAAAATTGTGGGTGCAAGGTTGGCTCCCCCCCACTTAAAAGCACTAATTCAAGTGTCCCTTCTTTTTCAATCAGGCCGTCGATGATACCCTTAAATTCCTTAACGCTCATGTTATAATTATTCTGGTTCCATACGATACATATTGGACATTCCAAATCACACTTATTACTTATTTCAATGATAGGTGAGCAAGTATGCTGCTCATGATCTTCACACAATCCACAGTCATCTGGGCAGCCCTCTTCTACTGGAGTAGAAAATGCCTTGGGCTTAGTACCAGGCTTGGTGAACGACAACGACTTAACCCAATAATTAATATCAGATGAAAGAAGCGCCTCAAATTCTCCATGCTCTTTACATCTTTTAGTTAAAATAACCTTATCGTCGCGAAAAATGATTTTTGCCTGAATTGTCTTACGACATTTTGGGCATATCGACTGTGAAGCGGAAAAAAAGGCACCACGCCGGTCTTCCTTATCTTTAAATGTATTGTCGCCACAACATTCCATCATATAAAATCCTTTTTTATCTTTAGCTAACTA
>Ga0066639_10003580_pt1 | contig 13436 bp, 12 predicted proteins | sample CryGeyCG2114_010_2_FD_59504 | JGI IMG/M metagenome (GOLD analysis project Ga0066639, IMG submission 59504) | Groundwater microbial communities from aquifer - Crystal Geyser CG10_big_fil_rev_8/21/14_0.10 | ecosystem: Environmental > Aquatic > Deep subsurface > Groundwater | place: USA: Utah...
ATCGGCCGATTGGCCGGATATATTGGGTGTCCAGGCTCCAAAAACCGAACGGTAACTGGCCGTGATGGTTCCGTCGGTGTAGGTACGAATGACCTGCCACGGCGTGGCCCGGTGGATGAACACAATATCTTCCATGCCGACCGGGGCGACTTTTTTTCTCTGGCCTTCGAACCAGACGTAGATAGACCCACCGGTCTCCTCGAAGTAGAGCGGCGGGGCGAAGAGTTCTTGCTTCGTGTCCAGCTCGTACTCGGGCGGCGGGCTGTAGACCGAGCCGGCCCCGCAGCCGGCGATGAGGCACAGCAAGACGAGGATGGTGGCGATTCTGGCGAACGTGCGCATGGGGTCTTCCTCCAATGTACTTTGACATTTGGGCGTTATTGCCCGCTTCTGACTCCGGACCAACAAGTTTAAACTTGTTAATTTGGAGCCAGAATATAGACAGAATGAACAAAATGGTTACTTATCTTTGCATAATTTTTTCTATTTGTCAAGAGTAGTATTTTAGGGTAGAATAAAAGCATATTTCTTTGGGCTTATAGCTTAAATCTTATAATTTATAGTTGCCATTATGGATATGCATGAACTGGTAAAATCTTTGGAAGAATTATACGAGAAACTCACTCAAATGCGGGCAATTTTGAAATTAGATGAAAAACAGGAAGAGATTAAAAAACTTTCAGAAGAGGTAAACAAGCCGGGGTTTTGGGATAATCAAGAAAAGGCGACAAAGAAGAGTAAAGAGGTGAGTGATTTGCAAGAAGAGGTAGATATGTGGAAAAAATTAAATAAAGAAGTTTCTGATTTGTTAGAGATGGCACGAATGGATGAGGCGGATAAGGATATTAATTTACGAGAAGAGATTGAAAAACAGTATTCAGTATTCAGTAAGGCAGTTAATAAACTTGAATTCAATACTTTGATGGATGGAAAGCATGATGCTAAGAATGCCATTGTTGCTATTCATTCTGGAAGTGGAGGAACTGAAGCACAGGATTGGGCAGAGATGCTTTTGCGGATGTATTTGAGATATTGTGAAAAGAAGAATTGGAAAATTATAATCTTGGATGAATCAAAAGGACAAGAGGCAGGAATAAAATCTACAACTTTTCGCGTAGAAGGCAGATATGCGTATGGACACTTGAAATCAGAACATGGCACGCACCGATTGGTCAGGATTTCACCATTTGACGCCGAAAAAATGCGCCATACTTCTTTTGCTTTGGTTGAAGTAATTCCAGAAATGGAGGATGAGGATAAGGTTAAGGTTGATGATAAGGATTTGAGAATTGATACTTTTATGGCTGGGGGTCATGGCGGGCAGTCAGTTAATACCACCTACTCTGCCGTCCGTATTGTTCATATCCCCACTGGCATTACTGTCCAGTGCCAAAATGAACGTTCACAATTGCAAAATAAAGAGACAGCTTTAAAGGTTCTAAAGTCAAAGTTACAGAAATTGCAAGAAGAGGAAGAAGAGGAAGAGCGGTTAAAATTGCGCGGTGAATACAAGAGCCCGGAGTGGGGCGCGCAGATTCGTTCCTATGTCTTGCATCCATATCACATGGTGAAGGATGTGCGGACAAAATATGAAACAGTGGAAGATGAGAAGGTTTTGGATGGGGAACTTGATGATTTTTTAGAGGCTTATTTGAGATGGCTTAAAAAATAGCACACGGATGACACGGATTTAACGGATTTTAATGGATCTGTTATGATTCGTTAGATTAGTTTAATCTGTGTTCCATAATCGTTTTCTATGAAACTTAGCTGGAGTCAAAAATTATTCCTAAAACTAAATTCTCGCATCGGTAAGAGCAAGATTTTTGATGGATTGATGTATTTTTGCGCAGTTTTTTTGATATATATTCTGGGAGGCATGGTGCTTGGTTGGGGAGCATTTATTTTGTTTGATGAAGATCCGAGTAAATTTGTGTTACTTATTAAGTTATTGCTTACCGTGCACATCTTCGCAATCGGGCTAAGTTATTTGCAAGCAGCTTTTTGGCGACACCCTCGTCCGGTTGTTGATTTTTCAGATATAAAAAGAATATTTAGAACCATAGAAACGTGGAAATCATTTCCGAGTGACCATATGACAATTTCTTGTTCGTTTGCGTTCGTTGCTGTTTTAGTTGGAGCGCCATTGTTGTTTGGAATTGTTTTGGTATCTATGGCATTACTTGTTGGATTTGCTAGAGTTTATTGCGGTGTGCATTATCCGCGTGATATTGTTGGTGGGGCAGTGTGGGCTTTTTTGTTTACATGGATTTCTCCATGGTTGCTCGAGAATGTGGCACAGCCGGTGTATAGCGCGATTAAATTGTTTTTTTGATTTTGTTTTTTTGTATCTTAGTTATTAGCTAGAAGTATGAATGCTATTATATTGTGTGGTGGTCTATCCACCCGCCTCGGTGATATTACAAAAGATATTCCAAAAGTCCTTCTTAAAATTGGTGACAGGACAGTTTTGGATTGGCAATTAGAAAAATTAAAAAACATGGGAGTGAAAGAAGTGATTTTAGCAGCTGGGCATTTGGCCAGCACTCTCAAAGATGAAGTGGGTTTTGAGCGAGAAGGTTTAGAAATCATTTATGCCATTGAAGACAAGAGGCTTGGCACTGGCGGAGCAATAAAACATGGGCTAGAATATATTTTGCGTCCAGATGAGCCGACTTTTATTTTAAATGGTGATATTCTCTATACAATAAACTTCAATGACATGGCACAATATCTCAAGACAGAAACCGATGGAATTATTCTTGGAGCATACGTGTCAGACATTGCAAGCTACGGTACGCTTATGTATGACGAGCAGTATCATTTGCAAGAGTTCAAAGAAAAGGAAGGGATTCACAAGCCAGGCTATCAAAATGGTGGACTGTATCTCTTCAACCCGTGCGTGAAAAAATATTTTCCAGATAGAGAAGAATTTAGTATTGAATATGATGTGTTTCCACATATAAAAGACTTGTATGTATATGAGTCAGATAGACCGTGGATAGATGTGGGAGTGCCGGAGAGACTGGAGTGGGCGATGGAAAATTGGTCTAAATTAACCTAATTATTCTAATTACTCTAAGCAAATTTCAAAAATTAATTTAGAATAATTAGAATAGTTGAGTTAGTCAAGAATTTGGTGACATTTTTATATATTTATGAAAAAGTTGATATTTTTTTTAGCAATTATCATTGTTGGTTTATCCCTGTGGTTCTTGTATTCTGAAATTTATTCTACTGAGGCTCAGTACACAGACCAAGTAAGTTTTAAAATAGAAGAAGGGGAGACTGTGATTGCACTAGCAAATAGATTAGAAGAACAGCAAATTATTCGTCATGGTTGGCTTTTCAAAAAATATTTATCATGGAAAGGTTTAGATAGGCAAGTTAGACGGGGTACGTTTGAAGTGTTGTCTCCAATTACACTTGCGAGAGTCGTAGAAGCGCTTAGCAACCCGAGTACGAATGAGCGGGAGATCACAGTTATTCCGGGATGGGATCTACGCGATATTGCAGAATATTTTCAAAAAGAAGAGATCATGGGCGAAACCAACTTTGATGCATTTATGCCTCCAGTTGCTGTAAATTTGTCGTTGACTCGTCAACTGCCACAAGATATGTTTGTTGATATATATGAACCGCCGTTTCAAGTTTTGCAGGATAAGCCATGGTCTGTGAGTTTTGAAGGGTACTTTGCTCCTGATACGTATCGAGTGTACAAAGATGCTTCGGTCAAAAATATTCTACTGAAACTTATCAAAGAGAGAGACTCGCAATTTAGTGAACAAATGTATGCAGATATCAAAGCACAAGGGCGTAGTATACATAGCGTTTTAATTATTGCGAGTATACTGGAACGCGAAGTTCGTACTTCACGAGATCGCAGGTTTGTGTCAGATATTTTTTGGCGCCGGTATGATCGCAACTGGGCGTTGCAAGCTGATTCTACTGTACATTATGCAGTTGGCAAAAAAGGAAGTATTGCCACCACGGCAGAAGACAGAGATTCTTTGTCCCCATGGAATACATACAAGTATCATGGTTTGCCTCCCGGCCCTATTAGTAATCCAAGCTTGGATTCTATAATGGCGGCAATCTATCCGGAGGAAAATGATTACTGGTATTTTTTGACCACATTTGATACTGGAGAAGTCAAATATGCGGAGACTTTGGAGGATCACAATAAAAATGTTTGGAAGTATTTAAGATAATTAATGGAATGCGAATCAAACGGATTTAACCAATTTGAACGAATTCGTTTTAATCTGTTCAATTCGTTAAATCCGTGTCCTATTATCTATGTTAACAAGCAACTTCAACTACAATCTCCCCCAAGAACTAATTGCCCAAAAACCAATCGATCCCAGAGATCACTCTCGGTTGATGATTGTTAACAAACAAGACAAGATGATTAACCGCCGTCATTTTTATGATATTGTAGATTATTTACAAAAAGGCGATTTGCTTGTATGGAATAATTCAAAAGTGTTTAAGGCACGCTTGTTTGGGAGATTGGAATCGCGTGATATAGATGTAGACAAAGATGGCGTGCCTGACAAGCCACTTTTGAAGCAACAAGAAGTGGAAATATTTCTTGTCCGGCCAATGGAGAATGAAGGAGTATGGAAAGTACTTGGTAAACCGGGTAAAAGAATTAAACCCGGTATGAACGTTCGTTTTGCAGAAGATTTCTTTTGTGCAGTAATAATAAAGGAAAGGAGTGGAGAAATCTTGGTGCAATTTTTTGATGATGCAGAGACTGTCCGCATGAAAGCAAATAAATATGGGCATATTCCTGTACCACCATATGTGAAAGACGAACCAGACCAGCTGGAAACATATCAGACAGTGTATGCAGAACACGAAGGTTCAGTAGCCGCGCCGACTGCTGGGTTTCATTTTACTCCCGGATTGATTCAAAAGTTAAAAGACAAAGGAGTGGAGTTTGCAGAGGTAACGTTACACGTGGGACTTGGGACTTTTTTGCCAGTCAAGTCAGAACGAGTGGAAGATCATACGATGCATAGTGAGTGGGTGGAGGTTTCAAAAGATTGTGTGGAGAAGATAAATTGCGCTAAGAGCGAAGGACGGAGGGTTGTAGCTGTGGGGACGACGACGGTGCGGACGTTGGAGGGGATTGCGTGTTTGGGGGACGAAGGACGAAGGACGAAGGACAGGAGAATCCGAACATATTCAGGGGATATTAATATTTTTATCACTCCAGGCTTTGAATTCAAAATAGTTGATGCCATGATTACCAATTTTCATTTGCCAAAATCTACATTACTTATACTCGTTTCTGCATTTGCGGGAGATAGAGGTTTTATGTTAGACTGTTATAAATGGGCTGTAGAGGAAAAATATAGATTTTATAGTTTTGGGGATGCGATGTTTATCACATAACACGTATCACAAATCACGTAACATTCTTTATGGAGACTGGCTTTGGACAAAAATATAAAACTGCTATAGATTTTTTAAAAAATTCTGGAGTCTCTAGTCTAAACAAACCAGCCATTCCACATCTTTTGCGAGTTGGAGAGTATCTGTTTAAAAAAGGATTTGGTGGTGAAGTTGTGACAGCCGGTTTGCTACATGATGTACTGGAATGGTCCTCTGTGACAGAAAAAGAGCTTGAAGAGAAGTTTGGTAAACGAGTTTTGGAACATGAAAAACCGAGCGGAAGCTCGGTTTTATATTTTTTTGTAAACCTCACACCAAAGGTGTGGGGTTTACCGCCGACTCGGGTCGGCTTTTGGTGTTGGGGTAAATTTATTTTAAACCAATAGGACTAAAATTTGTTTCTCTATCATACACATCCACTCTTTCTTTTACCTTGAGTAGTTTTACAACGCGATATGTAACTGGCAAGAGAACGATTTCAATAACAATTTTGAAAATATAATTCGCAATCCAGATAGATAAAATCAATTCCCATGGCCATACTCCGGCGAAAGCTATTAACAAAAATATTGTGGTATCAAGAAATTGTCCCACTAGGGTTGAACCAATAGCGCGAAGCCAGAGTTTTTTACCTTGCATTTTGACTTTTAATTTTGCAAGAATATAGCTATTGGAAAATTCACCAACCAAGTATGCAACAAGACTTGCTAATGAAATTCTCCAGACAATTCCCAAAATATTGTCATAAGATGCCTGCAATCCCCACGTTGCTTCAGCAGGTAATTTTCCAACTATCCAAAATGTTATTACTGCCAGTAAATTCATGCCAAAGCCAATCCAGATGACGCGGCGGGCGCGGGCATAGCCATAAACTTCGGTTAAGATGTCCCCAAAAATATAAACGAGAGGGAATAGAATCATTCCACCATCAAAGACAAAACCCCAGACATTGCTTATTTTGGCAGCGCTAGTAATGTTACTGAGAATTAAAACCACAGCGAAGGCAGCAGTGATGAGGTCGAGGTATTTGAAGCGAGACATAGATAAAAATTAAGAGTTATGAATTAAGATTTTGAAAATAAAAAAAGATGAGCATCTAGCCATCTAATGTCACCTTGATGGAGATTGATTTGGCATTGATTTAGACTGAGAATAAATTAATTTGGACTGATTTTATTGAATTAATATAACGCGATTATTTTTTTCGTCAGTAAGACTGTTTTAAATTATCTTCCAATTTTATGTGAAGGTGCCCCACGCCAGAGTCGCCCGCTTGGGACTCGTCTGGCGTGGGGTAGCGCGGACACGTACGCCTGCCGCTAGAGGAGGTTTCCGCATTTCAAGCAGCGCCGGTACATGGGGTCGCTGTATACTCCCCGCAGCTCCTGCAGTATATGGGAGGGCCGGTTCCATGTTTACACACTCTCCGAATCATGGCGATGATGAGCGTCATGCGCTTCTCTTTTGATTCCCCTGGTTGGCGAAACGATCTATTTATGAGATTATCACCTTTTTACTTGTTTGTCTAGATAATAAAAAACAAGCTTGTGTGGGCTGTTTATTTGTAGATCAAAGTTTTTTGACTGTCATTAAAGCACTGTAGTTTTTTTTATCTCCATTCTTTTTTCATTTTCAAAAATCTATCTTCCTTGATTGCTTCTCTTATTTTTTTCATGAGGTTGAGGAAAAAATGCAGGTTGTGAATAGTTGCAAGCCTGTAGGCGAGCATTTCTCCTGCTTTGAATAAATGATGGAGATATGCACGTGAATGATTTTGGCAGGTGAAGCACCGACACTGTGGATCAATCGGGCGGGTATCTTTGCGATGTCCTGCATTGAGTATATTGATATAGAATTTTTTGTTTATCTTTTTGTGAACAAAGAACCGTCCATTTCGAGCGACCCGTGTGGGTGCAACACAATCAAACATGTCAATACCTTTTTCAACAACATCAAACAAGTCAGTCGGAGAAAATCCCACACCCATGGTGTAGTGAGGTTTATCTTCTGGGATAAATGGATTAACCCAATCAAGGATTTTTCTGGTTGCCTTCATATTGTAACCGATTGATTCGCCACCAATTGCAATACCATCAAAATTTAATTGTGAAATAAACCTTGCGCTTTCTTCCCGTAGGTGTTTGTAGTTGGATCCTTGGATAATTCCGAATAAGAATTGTTTGTAGTCGTGTAATTTGTAACTGGTAACGTGTAACTTGTTGTGTTCGTTTAGACATCGTTTTGCCCATTTGTGTGTTCGTTCCATTGCTTGCTTCGTATAGCGTTCATCTGCTTTGTCTGGTGTGCATTCATCAAACGCCATAATAATATCAGCACCAATTTTGTGTTGGATTTGAATTGCTGATTCAGGTGTGAAACGATGAGAACTTCCATCGATGTGAGATTGAAAAGTTACGCCGTCATCATCAATTTTTGTTAGACTGCCTTGCCCTTTTTTTTCTTTTTGTAGACCCAAAGAAAAGACCTGGAATCCACCCGAGTCAGTCAAAATAGGTTTGTCCCAATTCATGAATTTGTGTAGACCACCAAACTTGGCAATCACGTCTTCCCCAGGTCGTAAGTGAAGATGATAGGTATTGCCCAAAATAATTTGAGCACCGATTGTATTCAGATCCGCGCTATCTAGCGTCTTTACCGTAGCTTGGGTGCCAACAGGCATAAAGATAGGGGTCTTAATATCCCCATGATCCGTATGAATGATGCCAGCTCGAGCGCGTGTTTTTTTGTCTGTATGGATGATTTCAAACATTGGTTTGGACTGATTAATATGGATTACACAAATGTGAAGTGAACGAACTATAGCGAATTTTGAGGAAAAAATCAAGGTGTGATAGAATAACAGTCCTATGATAGATTTTGCAAAAGAATTAAACAAAGAGCAATTGGAGGTTGTCCAAAATGGTGACGGTCCTTGTTTGGTATTGGCTGGAGCGGGGAGTGGCAAGACGCGAGCGATTACATATCGTGTGGCCTATTTATTGGCGCAGGGTATAGATCCAAAAAATATATTGTTGGTTACTTTTACCAACAAGGCAGCTCGGGAAATGAAAAATCGTGTTGAACTCCTGAGTGGTGGAAAGGTGAAGCTACCATGGTCTGGGACGTTTCATCATGTTGGGTACAGGATTTTACGCCGATATGCGCCGCTTCTCGGATTTCAAAGTAACTTTTCAATTCTTGACAGTGAAGACTCACGAGATTTATTAAAGCTTTGCATTAAGCAAGAGGGGATTGATAGAAAAGAAAGACGTTTTCCATCTCCCAAAGTTATCCAATCAGTTCTTAGCTATGCCCGTAATGCAGAAACCACTATTCATGATGTACTTGAATTGCAACATCCAAACTGGATTGATCTTGAAGATGTATTAGTTCGCATTGCCGAGGATTATACCAAGAGAAAAAAAGTAGCCAATGTAATGGATTTTGATGATTTGCTTGTGTATTTATATTTATTGTTACTTAAGTCTGAAAAAGTCCGCAACAAATATGCAGAGCAGTTTGAATATGTACTCGTAGACGAGTATCAAGATACCAATAAAATTCAGGCATCAATTGTAAAACTGTTTGCCTCGCATCACAAAAATATTCTAGTTGTAGGCGATGATGCCCAAAGTATTTATTCATTTCGAGCAGCTGATGTAAAAAATATTTTGGATTTTTCCGCTAAAGGCGGATTCGCCTCTGGCGGAGAAAGGGGATACGCAGACGCAAAAATTTTTAAACTGGAAACAAATTATCGTTCCACGCCGGATATTTTAAACCTCGCCAATGAGGTCATTGCTAATAATATAAATCAATACCCAAAAAGTTTAAAAAGCATTCTTAATAATTTTACCAAGCCGGAAGTCCATGCTTTTCGAGATAACCAGGAAGAAGGAGAATTTATTGTCGAGCGGATTTTGGAACTTTGTGATGAAGGGATTGCCTTGAATAAAATTGCAGTGTTATTTAGAGCGGCTTTTCATTCCCAAGCTTTAGAAATGGAATTAGCCAAGCGTGATATCCCATATGATTATCGTGGCGGGATAAGATTTTTTGAACGCGCGCATATCAAAGATGTGCTTTCATATTTACGTATTTTTAGTAATAGTCAGGATATCATTGCTTGGAGCAGAGTTTTGAATATGCAAGTGGGGATTGGGCCGGCGTCTGTGCAAAGATTGATGGAGGGAATTACTGCTTTGGGCGGTGGAAATGAAACTACCTCTAATTCCCCCTTACAAGGGGGGAGAATAGGCGAGGAGCTTTCGCACCTTGGTTCACTTTTGTCAGCTCGGGGCCAAATTGGGTGGGGGGATTTTTTGCAAGTATACGAAACAATGGAGAAGGTTGAGAACAAAAATCCAGGGGAATTAATTCGAGCAATGATGCAATCAAAATATCAGGAATATTTGGAGACGGAATATCCAGATTATCGCGAGCGGCTGCAGGATTTGGAACAGCTGGCTTTGTTTGGTGAAAGATATGGAGAATTAGACAGATTTTTGGCAGAAGCAAGCTTGCAGGAAAGTTATAGTGCTAAGCAAGCACGAGAAAGTTCATCTGAAGACGAAGGTCGTTTGGTTTTGTCCACTGTTCATCAAGCAAAGGGACTCGAATGGGAGGCTGTATTCGTTTTGAATGTTTCAGCCGGACAGTTTCCAAATGATAGGGCTTCCCGAGACGATGCCGGACTCGAAGAAGAGAGGCGCTTATTTTATGTTGCTATTACCCGTGCTAAAAAATATTTGTATCTGACTTATCCACTTTTTGCAAATTTACATAGTCTTTTGCAAGGACCAAGTCAATTCATTGATGAGATAGACAGGGATTTAATAGATTATAACGCAAGCAGTGGAGATACAACATTTTTTGATCCAAGTGATGACGATGATGATATCAGCTATGAACCGCTTGATGATGACAAACCAGTAAGGAGTTTTTTGAAGAGTTTGGATGAATTATAAGTATTTTTTGGTCTAGAGTCGCGAATTACTTTTGATAAAGGTTGGATAGGAACACTGATCGAACAGATTAAACTGATTTGAACTGATCTATTTTTATCTGTTACATCAGTTAGATCAGTGTTCTATCTAAACTATGGTTGATGACGGTTGATGACGGTTAACACTTGACTTTTTTTCAAGATTTTGTTATACTCTCCCCAACAAAATCTAATTTAACTATTGTATTTATATGAAATTTGAAGGAATTTACGAAAAAACACTACTCATCGTCAAGCCAGATGGAGTCCAGCGCGGGCTTATTGGAGAGGTGCTGAAGCGCCTTGAGATGAAGGGTCTTAAAATTGTAGGTCTCAAGATGATGACGCTTGATGAAGCAAAACTAAAGGAACATTATGCCCATCATGTTGAAAAGCCATTTTATGGAGAGCTGGAAAATTTTATGAAATCAAGTCCGGTTGCAGTTATTTGTGCAGAAGGCAGAAATGTTGTAAACGCAGTTCGTCTCATTGCTGGTATTACCAACGCCGGCGAAGCTGATGGTGGTACGATTCGCGGAGATTTAGCCATGGGTATGTGTAATGTGGTCCATTGTTCAGATAGTGTTGAAACAGCCAAGGCGGAAGTTGAGAGGTTTTTTGAAAAGAATGAAATATTTGATTATGATAAGACTGAATATATACATGTGTATATTGATGAGGAACGTTCTTAACGTTGTTGAGGATATTTAAGTTGTTAATAATGTCAAGGAATGTTTAGTAAACTACTTGCGGATAATTTCCGTAAGTTTTTTATCCACAACCCACGGCGTTGTCTTAATTTGTGGATCATGATAGTTTAAATATTGGTGTTATACACATCCATATGAAAAAAATATTCAATCAGATTGCACTCATTGTCAAGAGTCTTCTCTGGAAAGAGCTTTTTGTGGTACCAGCATGCGTACCAGCTCATGGGGTGTATTACTTTAATAATAGATGTGGATGTGGTTAAGGATGTGATTGCGAGAAGTAAACAGTAAAACAATAAGTATACACCCAGTGAGCAGCACCGGGTGTATTAATTAAAAATTGTTCTTTATTCCGACACCTTTGGTGTGGGATTTACATTTTGAGGCAGTGTAATGCTATACGGGTAAGGATTAGGGTATGCAGTATAATGATTTATATGGTGTATCCTAGTCCATACTTCGTAAAGCATCCGGCTAGGAATAAAAAAAGGGGGGTTCATGCTGCTGGATATCGTAAGAGAGTTCGCAGGGGTTATAAAGGCTGGTAAGGCTCCGGACATGAGGTTGGTGTCGTATGGCATTCAGCATCAGCGGTCCAGAAAGTCTTTTTTTATTCGGGTTCAGGTGTGCGTCTGTTTCAACAACGGGACGACACACCGGAGTACTGTCAGGAGGCAGGTGACTAACCCGAATGCATCGAATCCAAGGAGGTTCACTGGCGCCGTTGATCTTTTCGAGCAAGCGCTTCGTCGCATCCTGCTCATGACTTATCCTGACATGGACGATTTTCTTAAGTCTATGTCCGTAGATGGGTATTTTGCCCATGTTGTTTCTGGGGAAAATGTCGAACACGTTGAAGTGTGTTTGAAGTACATTGTTGCTAACCAATGCGTGTTTGTCAGGATGACCGGTTCGGACACGCTCGATGTGTCCTGCGACGCCATCTTCCAGCTCTATCATTGGGCGCTATGGAGGTACTTGCGCCAACAGCGTGGAGCCAAGCGGCAGGTTCAAAAATTCCTGGGAGATGTCTAGTTCGAAGAGGGACGCAACACTGCCTCCCTCACCAATACTTATTTTTATGGAGCATATAATATGAAACTTGCAACAAGGATAGGTTGATTATTATATGATTTATATTACATGAAAAAGTAGGTAGTGGTGGGGATCAGATTATCATTCCATCACCCTTTGCCCTTCTCAAGAAAGAGGAAGAAGGAAGGAAACAGGACATGACCACGAAGGTCACGTGTCTAGCGGTGTTTCGCGAGCTGTTTAAAAAAAGTTTACATAGAAAGTAGAAATTGGAAATTGTAGCCCGCTTACGCCGACTCGGGTTAACGGCATTTTGGTGTTGGGGTAAAAATGACGAGCAGAGATTCGTTTTTTTATTTGACAAAATTGTTAGGCGTGATATGCTAAAAGCAACAATTTTATTATTTGTAAACAAAATATTTATGACATCAGAAACTAGTAGAGGAGGAAACAGAGATAGAATTGCCTCTGATTTGGGGGCTAGAGATAAAGTTGCCAAATTAAATCCGGACACACTTAAGACCTATAGGCATGATTTAGTAGAAAAAGGCCCTGAATCTTTTGAAGGGAGACTTAATAAAATACAGGCTATTTTTAATAGTTTACTGGCGCCAGAAGGTACAGCCATTGACAGAGCTGACAAAGATAGGGAAAGGCTGGATTTATTGCGTGATAGGTTAATAAAATTACGAGCCAGTTATACCGCAGCCGTCGTTTCAAAAACTTCTGGACAGGATCGGACCGCTGAGATTCAAGGAGCAATAGGAGAGGAATATAATGATTTTGTTGGCGAACTTTTGAAATTTGAGGAGTATACAGATAGTGCAGTATCTGCACGTGATGAATTATTGAGTTTGACTGATGAAGATGAAGGTTCAGAAGAAGAACTAGCGTAATTTATTTGACAAACATTTTGAATGAGATATACTTTAAATTGATCCTGTTTAAACTAGAGCAGTACTATCCTATTCTACAATATTACTACAAAGGGAAGTCAATATTTGTCTTAGCCGTGGCTAAGGCGTGCGACCACCCACCTGGATTTTCAGGGGTAGTGATATGTACTGTCTCAAGTCAGGATCATGAAAATTCTCTTGAATTAAAGGGAATTTTCGTTTATTATAGAGCATATAAATAAAATAAGCAGGTTAATAGCTTAAAAGTAACGGAGTATGGCGCAGTTGGTAGCGCGCATGGCTGGGGGTCATGAGGCCCCGGGTTCGAGTCCCGGTACTCCGACCAAGTTAAACTTTTTTCAAAATCAGGATTGTTTTGTTGCTCGCTCGCCCCGCCGGAGTTTATCC
>Ga0066639_10003581_pt1 | contig 13434 bp, 15 predicted proteins | sample CryGeyCG2114_010_2_FD_59504 | JGI IMG/M metagenome (GOLD analysis project Ga0066639, IMG submission 59504) | Groundwater microbial communities from aquifer - Crystal Geyser CG10_big_fil_rev_8/21/14_0.10 | ecosystem: Environmental > Aquatic > Deep subsurface > Groundwater | place: USA: Utah...
AGTGAATTTTTCCAGAATTACTCTATGCACCACTCTCCCTATTCGGCCATATCCATTTATTGCAGCTTTTACCATAAAATTAGTTTAATGGAAAAATCCTATTCACGCAAGCAAATACTGCAAGAAAAAAGAAGTCACTTGTCCAAATATTAATTTCTTGTTATGCTTATAGCATAATGCTGCCCAAAGAAAAAAAATTTATCCTATGGTTTGATGAAATCGGAAAAGACGACGTAGCTCTCGTTGGAGGAAAAAATGCAAATCTAGGAGAAATGTATCAAAACCTAGTAAGCGCGGAAAATAAAGTTTTTCCGGATGAGCATATTAAAGTACCCTTCGGTTTTGCAGTTACTGCAAAAGCATATAGATACTTCTTAGAAAAAAATGAATTAGATAAAAAAATCCACGATATCTTAGACGGTTTAAATACAAATAGTATTAGAGATCTTGAAAATGCCGGAAGTAAAGTCAGAGAACTAATTATGTCGGCTAGTTTTCCAAAAGATTTGGAAGAAGAAATTATAGAAGCATATAAATCCCTAGCTAATAAGCTAGAGATTGACGTAGAAAATCTTGACGTAGCTGTAAGAAGTTCCGCAACAGCAGAAGACCTAGCAAATGCTTCTTTTGCAGGTCAACAGGAATCATATTTAAACGTTCACGGTAATCATCATTTACTAGAATCAATAAAAATGGCATTTGCCTCCCTTTTTACAAATAGAGCAATTTCTTATAGAGCGGACCAGCATTTCGATCACTTAAAAATTGCACTGTCGTGTGCAGTTCAAAAAATGGTTAGAAGCGATAAAGGATGTAGCGGTGTTATGTTTACCCTTGACACAGAAAGCGGATTTAGGGATGCAGTTCTTATAAATGGATCTTGGGGACTTGGCGAATACATCGTTAAAGGAATTGTAACTCCTGATGAATACATGATATTTAAACCAACATTAAAACTTGGCAAAAATGCGATTTTAAATAAAAGCTTAGGATCTAAAGAAAAGAAACTGGTCTATTCCAGAGAAGGAACCAAACCGACTAAAGAACTTACTGTTCACGATGCAGACAGGAAAAGATTTGTTCTTAATGACGATGAAGCACTAAAGCTAGCGCGATGGGGAATAATCATTGAAGAACATTATAAAAAACCCATGGATATGGAATGGGCTCATGATGGAGATGAATTATATATAGTTCAAGCTCGCCCCGAAACAGTTAGAGCCAGGGAGGACATAAAAGTCATGGAGGAATACAAGCTGGAAGAGCATGGGAAGGTGCTTACTCAGGGAGCAGCGGTTGGCTCAAAAATTGGGAGCGGAAAAGCAAGATTTATAAAAGAACCGGGTCAACTTCACGAATTTGAGGATGGAGAGATTCTTATCGCAGAAATAACAGATCCTGACTGGGAACCAATTATGAAGAAAGCTAGCGCAATAGTAACTAATTCAGGCGGAAGAACCTCACACGCTGCCATAGTCTCCAGAGAGCTTGGAATTCCGGCAGTGGTTGGATCCGGAAATGCCACAAAAGTAATAAATACCGGAACTGAAATCACAGTGTCTTGCGCCGAAGGAGAAAAAGGGAAAGTTTATGAAGGCCTGCTTAAATTTGAAATTAAAAAAACAGATTTAAAAGATTTTAAACCGCCAAAAACTAAAATAAAAATGATCGTAGCGGATCCTGAATTTGTATTTAAGCATTCATTTATTCCAAATAAAGGAGTTGGGCTTGCCAGAGAAGAGTTTATAATTTCCAACTTTATTAAAGTACATCCTAATGCGCTTATTAATTTTCATGACCTAGAAGATAAAGAGGTAAAAAAACAAATCGAAGAAATTACTGAAGGCTGGAAAAATAAAACAGATTATTACATTCAAAAATTAGCTTATGGAATTGGCATGATTGCTGCTGCATTTTATCCACACGAAGTAATTTTAAGATTCAGCGATTTTAAGACAAACGAATATGCAGGTCTTTTAGGAGGAAAGCTCTATGAACCTGAAGAAGAAAACCCCATGCTAGGATGGCGTGGTGCTAGCAGGTACTATGATGAAAATTTTGAGGAAGCGTTTTCCCTGGAATGTAAGGCCGTTAAAAAAGTTAGAGAAGAAATGGGTCTTCTGAATTTACAAGTGATGATTCCCTTCTGCAGAACTCCTGAAGAAGGACGAAAAGTGCTTGAAATTATGGATAAATATGGCTTGCATCATGAAAAAATAAGCGATGCAAGAAGTGTTGCCAAAAAAGATGAGATAGATGAAAGGCTGCGTGTATGGGTAATGGCAGAAATTCCTTCAAATATACTTCAGGTCGAAGAATTCGCAGATATTTTTGACGGGTTCTCAATTGGCTCAAATGATTTAACTCAGTTAACTCTTGGTCTAGACAGAGACTCAAAAATAGTAGCACATATCTCAAATGAAAGAAGCGATTCAGTTAAAAAATTAATTAGTATTCTCATAGAAAAAGCTCACTCAAAAGGTCTTCCTGTTGGAATTTGCGGACAGGGACCTTCAGACTTTGAAGATTTTGCTGAATTTTTAGTTAGAGAAGATATTGATTCAATAAGTCTTCAACCCGATACTGTACTTAAAACATCAATGAGTTTGAAAAAATTAGAAGAAGAACTTGATAAATAAACTATTCCCCAACTCGATTTTGAGGATTTCCATCTAAATAAGATTTAATATTTCCTGCTGTTGTATCCATAATTTGTTGAACTGCTTCATCACTGTTAAAAGCATTATGAGGTGTAATAAGAACTTCTTTTCTGTTTAGAAGTATATGATCAAGAAGTTGTGTTTTTAAATCATTTTTTTCAAGATACTTTACTGACAGAAGCTCTGCCTCTTCACGCATTGCAGGTTCTTCTTCTAAAACATCAAGGCCAACTGCAGAAATATAACCATTATTTAATCCGTCTAAAATTGCTTGTGTCTCAAGAAGGCCCCCTCTTGCATTATTAACTAAAATTGAACCCTTTTTAAATTTAGAAATATTTTCAGAATTAATTATATGATGAGTTTCTTTATTGTATGGAAGATGAAGTGACACAACATCAGATTTTGGAAGTAACTCTTCCAAACTCATAAACTCAACCCCTTTTTCTAACAGAGCATCATCCACATGTCGATTGTAAGCAATAACCTTCATTCCAAGACCTAAGCCAATTTCTGCAACAACGCTTCCAATTCGCCCTGTTCCTACAATTCCCAGTGTTTTACCGTAAAGTTCAAAACCTCGAAGTCCATCAAGTGAAAAATCACCTTCTCTGGTTCTTTCAACAGAAGGAACAATTTTTTGAGAAAGCGCCAAAATTAATGCAAATGTATGTTCAGCAACACTATGCATTCCATATGCAGGAACATTGCTTACTACTATTCCTTTTTCTCTACAATAATCAAGATCTATATGATCAAAACCTGCAGATCTAGTAGTAACAAATTTCAGATTTGGAAACTTTTCAAGAACCTCACGATTTACCTGGGAAAAAGCAAAAATAGACAATATTTCCGCTTCAAATAGTTGTGAGTTTTCATATTCTTTATCAGGTTCAAGAGCTTCTGCTTCAAAAATCAATTCATGATCTTGAATATTCTTCTTGAAATAATCTTTTTGATATTCATCTATTTCAAAAAATGCAATTTTTGCCATAATACTATGATAATAATAAAAGAGGTAAAAAACAACAGCAATAACTGTTTAGGAATTTCTTTGAAATGGAAACTTTGAATATTTTGCCTTTTCCCCAAGCATTTCTTCAATTATTAATAATCGATTATATTTAGCTACCCTATCACTTCTGGCAGGTGCTCCACTCTTAATCTGTCCTGTACCCATGGCTACTGCTAAATCAGCTATAAAACTATCTTCTGTTTCTCCACTTCTGTGTGAGACTATTGCGCTCATACCATTCTCTCTGGCTAAATTTAGCGCTTGAATAGTTTCAGTTAAAGTACCGATCTGATTAAGTTTTATTAGGATTGAATTGGTGCTTTTTTCTTCAATACCGCGTTTTAATCTTTTAGTATTTGTCACAAATAAATCATCTCCTACAATCTGAATCTTTTCTCCAAATTCACTTGTAAACTTCTTATACGCTTCCCAATCATCTTCAGAAAAAGGATCTTCTATGGAAATTATTGGATACTTATCTATCAGATTCTTATAAAAGTCTTTTAATTCATCAGAATTTATTTCCTTATCCTCTTTTCTTAATTTGTATTTGCTATTTTCAAAAAACTCTGAAGAAGCCACATCTACTCCAAGATAAATATCTTCACCCAATTTATGACCCGCTCTTTCAACAGCTTCTGTTATTAAATCAAAAGGCTCAGCATTTGAAGATACAGAAGGAGCAAAACCTCCTTCGTCTCCTACGTTAGTAGAAAAACCTTTTTCAGAAATGATTTTCTTAAGGGCGTGATAAACTTCTACATTTACTCTAACTGCATCTTTGATAGTTTTAAAATTAATTGGAAAGATCATATATTCCTGTATATCTGTAGTCCATCCTGCATGCTTAGCGCCATTTAATATATTCATTTCCGGAATTGGCATAAAATATTCTCCGCTAAATTCAGGGTTAAATCGAGTTAAATATTCAAAAACCTCTTTTCCCTCAGATGATGCCTGAGCACGAGCTGTAGCTACACTTACTGAAAGAATTGCATTTGCCCCAAGCCTTGCTTTTTCATCTGTACCATCCAACTCAATCAGTGCCTGATCCAATTTTTCCTGATCACCGGCTTCCATGCCGATAATTTTTCCTGCAATTTCTGAATTTACATTTTCTACTGCTTTTAACACACCTAGTCCGTTATACCTGCTCTTATCTTCGTCTCGTAGTTCTTTTGCTTCATGAACCCCTGTAGATGCTCCTGAAGGTACTGCTGTTATTCCCACAGCTCCATCTTCTAACTCTACTAAAGTTTTTACAGTAGGATTTCCTCTGCTATCTAGAATTTCAAATGCTTTTACGCTTTTTATTTTCATGAATGATTTAATTATACAACAAACAAAGTTGAATGAAATTTTGAGTTTGTTATAATAATTTATTATGGACGCAAATATTTTTAATTTTTCAGAAATAACATCAGACTTTCAAAACTGGCTACTTCACAGCGGAATAACAATCATAGTTATAATCGTTACTTCACTTATCTTATTAAGATTTGGGCATATATTTATTGAAAAAACAATTAGAAAAGTTGTCAGAAAAAATGGAGGTTCAAAAACAGCTGAAGAACAAAGAGAAGATACGTTAATTCAAGTAATTAGTGTAACTCTTGGTGTTGTTGTTATAACCATTTCTTCATTAATAATAATGACGGAATTTGGTATTAACATTACTCCTCTTCTTGCCGGAGCTGGAATTGCAGGAGTAGCGCTTGGATTTGGCGCACAATATTTAGTTAAAGATATAATTTCAGGTATTTTTATACTTTTAGAAAATCAGTATGGCGTAGGGGATGTAATATGTATTGCAGATAAATGCGGGTCTGTAAAAAAAATTACCCTACGAGTAACTATTTTACGGGATCTTGATGGAGTTGTTCATTTTATACCTAATGGGGAAATCAAGATCGCCTCAAATCTTACAAAATCAAAATCAAATGTAAATCTAAACGTAGGTGTTGCATATAATTCAGATCTAGATAAAGTTAAAAAAGTTATAAATGATGTTGGAAAAGAATTAGCAAAAGATAAAGAGTGGAAAGATAAAATTTTTGAACCACCCAAAGTACTAAGAGTTAATAATCTAGGAGATTCTTCTATAGAATTTAAAATTACCGGCGAAACAGAAAGAATGGCGCAATGGAGCGTAACGGGTGAGCTACGAAAAAGACTTAAAAAAGCTTTTGATAAAAATGGAATTGAAATTCCTTTTCCACAAAGAGATATACATATAAAAAAATAGTTTAAATTAATTCTTCAGAAGTTAAATATTCTATGACTCCATTTGCAATTCCTTGAGCAGATAACTCGGGCTGATTAACTATAATTTCTCTATCTAAAGAACTGGTTAAAAAACCTGTCTCAAGAATTATTGCTGTAGTCATTGGATGAATTGTATGCTCAAATCTCCACCATCTAAAAGCATAATAACCTCTCATATTCCTGGTTACATTCGGGTCTTTAGAAAGCAGAGTCGAATTCTGATAACTTTTTTCGATTTCGGATAAAAGCTTAGGAGCCTTACCCGACATATCCTGCCAGGAAGCTGCAGCTTTAAAACCTGATTTGCTGTAATCTTCACTACCATCTGCATGGATTGAAATGAACACATCTGCGAAATAATCAGTAGGGATTGTGGTGGGAAGAATATCTACTATTATTCCTTCTTCATTTAATATTCTTGCAGTCTCTTGAGCAATTCCCATATTAACCTCCCACTCAACTTTTCCACCACCACTTGCTCCGCTATTTTCCCTCAATCTCTCCATCTCATCAGGAGCTTCTTCTGTTTTCCAATGACCCACCTGAAGCCCAACTCTCGCAGGTCCATCAGGCCTTTTCCAATTAACAAAAGTTGAGTAATCATTTATATCAAATCTTAATTGATCATTTGAAACTTGGTATGGAGGTGCACCACTCGAGTTTGAATTATTTTTAATAAAATATCCTGATGCTAATGCGCTTATCAAAAAAAATATTAATAAAAATACGGACAGCAATTTTTTCATCGAATTTTAATATTAACATTTATTTACTTAAAATTAGCTTAAAATAAAATTAAACAATCCTCTCTTTTTATTCGACCTATCTTAGTCCTTTTTATTGAAACTGCAAATCCTCCAATTTTCAAATTCTTACCCAATTCTTGGGCAAGTCTTCTTACATATGTCCCCGAGGAGCATGATACCCTAATTTTTATTTTCTTAAATTCTTGATTTCCATATTCTTTTTCTAATTTTTCCCATTCTTTTATAATTTCTTTTTGTCGAAAATCACCTTTTAATTTTTTAATATTTTTAATAATTTGCTTAGATAAGTTTTTTGAATCAATCAAACTAACAGCTAATAAATCAATGGCATAAATTTCGATTTTACGAGATGGTATTTTTATTTCACTGATCTTTTTATTTCTTGCCCACCAAAAAAGCGGTTTTCCATTAACTGTTTTTGAAGAATAAGGTGGATAAATTTGCTTTTTAATGCCAATAAACTGGTTTAGTTTATTTTCAATTTTCTTATTTGAAATTTCCTTATCAATAACTTTTCTAATCTTTCCAAGAGAATCATAAGTATCAGTAGAAATTCCAAGAATTATTTCTGCTTCATATTCTTTGTCAAACCCTAAATACTTATCCCTATTTTTATTCTCTTCTCCAACTAATAAAATTAGTATACCTTCAGCCATAGGATCAAGTCTTCCGGCATAAGAGATAGTCTGCTTTGAATATTCAGGATATCTTTCTTTAAAACTATTTATCATTTCAAATGGAGTCAACCCAACAGGTTTCCAAATATTTATACTATCTTTCATAAATTGTTTTTATTTAATTGCTTTACTATAATTACCATATGTATTATTCTCATTCCTGTTCTTACTGCACAAAAATATTTTATACTTATCATACGAATAAACATGAAGCAGCAAAAACACTATATCACGGAATTAAAAAGCATTTAATTGAATATAACGAAGACCATAAGGAGTTTCAATTCGATGATCATCCATCAATTGAAATAAATGAAGTCTACTATGCAGTGGGAGAATCAAACGATCCTCCCGCCGGCGGATATGAATTGTGATTATTTACCTTTCACCACTAATCATTATCTCAAATTAATAGATACAATAAGCAAATCAAAATCTACTTTTAAAAAACTTTAGTAAATACTGCATTAAGCTAAAATTTCAAATTCTTTGATATAATTATCTTTCATGAAAAAAATATTTATTATTCTTTTTGCTGCGTTTTTATTCTTAATTGCAGCTTTTTATCTTAACCCACTGAAACCTGTTGATAAAAATTCCAAGGAGGAAATCGTAATTATTAAGTCCGATAGCATAGATGGTGCAATCAAAGAACTGGAAAACCTAAACCTTATTCGATCATTTACATTTTTTAATATAGCTTATAATTTTCTAGGATATGAGAAAATTGAACCGGGTGGATATTATCTTTCTAAAAGTCTTAACTCAATGCAAATAATTGAACAGCTAAATCAAGGCCCTGACTTAAAATCTATAACAATTCCTGAGGGTATTAGAAAAGAACAAATTGGAGAAAGACTTGCCAAACTTCTTAACTGGAATGACAAGGAGTTAGCTGAATGGAGTAATATTTACTCTGAAAATAACACAGACTATAAAGAAGGAGTGTATTTGCCGGATACATATTTAATACCTGTTAATGAAACTCCAACTCAAATAGCCAACAGAATGATTGATAATTTTAATGAAAAATTTACTCCTTTTTCAAAAGATGCTCTTGAAAAAAACATTAAATGGACTACTGTTTTAAAAATAGCTTCATTAATTCAGAGAGAGGCAGGTGGAAAATCCGACATGCAACTTATTTCAGGAGTTATTTGGAATAGACTTGATGCGGGAAGTTTACTTCAGCTTGATGCTGCAATTCAATATGCAAAAGGTAAAGTAAATAATGAGTGGTGGTCAAATGTAACAGAAGAGGATATAAAAAATATAGATTCACCTTATAATAACTATAAATATAAAGGCCTACCGCCAACTCCCATAGCAAATCCCGGCCTTTCAGCCATAGAAGCAGCGCTAAACCCCGAAGAAACTGACTGCTTCTTTTACCTTCACGACAGAAGCCGTCAAATCCACTGTTCTATAACCTATGAAGAGCACCTAGAAAATATTGATAAATACTTAAACTAAATCCTCTGGAATAGCAATTTAAAAATATGTAAATATCTGTCAATCTTTATGACAAAAAATAAAAATAACGCTGAAAAAAAACTCGACTGAATTGAAAAATATTTCATATGAGCTCTTCATTGGTGCATTTTCCGTAATTTCAATATTCAATATTTTCTTAACTTACTTTATAGTTAATTCCCGAATTATCGGTGTTTTAACTATAATAAATTTAATTTAAACTGTTATATTTTTTTCAGACTTTTTATATAGATTTTACACATCAAAATCCCGCAGAGACTATTTCCTACATCAATATGGTTGGGCTGATTTTCTGGCAAGTATGCCCATACAACAACTAAGAGCACTTAGACTTTTTAGAGTTTACAGATTAATGAAGGTGCACGGAGCAAAAAGAGTCTTTAAAGAATTTATAAATGCTAGAGGTGGAAGCGCACTTTTAACTATTCTTTTAGTTGCTTTTTTAGTTTTTAAATTTGGTGGAATGGCTATATTGGCAGTTGAGAATAACGATTTTAACGCTAACATAACTACACAACTTCAGATGCCCTGTGGTGGATAATGGCAACAGTAACAACTGTAGGTTATGGAGACACATAACCTGTTACAAATTCAGGCAGAATAGTTGGTGTTATTGTAATGATTACAGGAATCGGACTATTTGGAACCTTTACGGGTTTTTTAGCAAACATTTTTCTTTCTTCAAAAAACAATTTATAAACCCAAAACAATTGTTTTATTTGCTACATAAAGAGTTATTAATATACTATTTACATTATTGTAATCCCAGGCACAAAGACGTAATATCTAGCTTAGGAAAGGGGGTGATTATAAATGTTAGAAGCTTTATTATTTGCAGTAATTGCAATAATAGTTGGACTTGGTCTTAGCTTCATGGGGTATGCCGCTTTCAGAATTCTACTTCCTATTCTAGGTTTCCTTGCAGGACTTTGGTTAGGAATGGATTTGGTAAGTAATTTTTCAGCAAATTTTCCGCTTATCGGGATCTCATTGGGTTTAATTATCGGACTAATACTTGGCGTTGTTTTTGCTGCTATAGCATATTTTGTCTATGCTTTTGCAATACTTATCTTTGGCTTGGCTCTCGGATATGCACTTGGAGCCGGATTTATGTATGCAATTGGCTTCCCTATATCTTTAATTAATTTTATAGTCGGTGTTGTAGTTGCAGCCGCTGTGGGTTACTTATTTATGAGAGTGGATATGCCAAGAGTATACATCATGGGACTAACTGCTTTTGCAGGAGCATCTGCTGTTATTGCCGGTATTCTAGTTCTTTTTGGACGAATTCCACCAAGTCAACTAGGATTATCATTTATTGACGCTTATATTGCGCAGTCCTGGTTCTGGCTATTGGTATGGGTCATTATTGGATCAGTAGGATTTTTTGCACAATTTCAAATGGTACAAATGTCAAAGACTATGTTACCGGAAGCTTATTCGTATGAAGTTACGAAAAAAGAGCTTGGGCAAAAAGCTAAAAAATCCAGTTAAATTTTATTGTTGCCTATCTTATGTAATTTTAAATATAAGCTCTAGGCAACAATTTTTTTACTAAATAATTTTGCTATAATAAAAATGTGGACTATAATAATTCTTCCTCAAAAGATCAAAATAAAAAATCTACATTAAGAATAAATAAAACAAAACCAATTTCTGTTTTTATAGGCTTTGTGCTGGTATCAACTTTTTTTGCATTCATACTAGGAGGAATATATATCGGTAAAGAAAATTCAGAGCAAAAAATAAGAGATGAAAAAACCACAGTTGAAGAACAAATAGAAATTAATCCTGTAGCTCTTCCCGGAAACCCTGATAACTGGATAATTTATAAATTTACACCACTTAATATAGAATTCAAATTACCGGAAGAGTTAAATAAAAAAGGTGAATGGAAAATAAATGAAATTCCAGGAGATAGCGGAACTCAAATTTGCTTTAGCGATATAAATTTGGAAAATGAAGATAATTGTAGGGGAAATGATCTAATAATCACATCCACATCAAATGATTTCTCGACTAAAAAAGAATTAAGTTTCCTAGATTTGCAAGGTTTTGAAATTAAAGACGGAACATACTCTGTAAGAGGTCTTGATAATAAATATGAACTTAAAGATGTGAGATTTAAATCATTTGACAATAATCAGAATTTTAAAATTATAAAAATTTTAGGAAATGGAAATTCAGAATTTGCCGGCACACCTGATAAAGATTATCTTGGTGCTGTTATTAATACAAAAAACTCTAATTATCCGGCAATCATCCTTATGATGAAAATTGATGGTAGAGTATCAGAATATGAATTTGATCAAATTTTAGAAAGTATCAAAGAAATTGAATAGTTAATGAATGAAATTATTTGGACAAATCACGCTAAGAAAAGATTAAGCGATAGGAAAATAAGCCAAAACCAAATTACAGAAACTATTAATGCCCCTGATTCAAAAATAAACAATGCCGATGGATCTAGTGAACTTGCTAGAGAATACGGAAAACAAAAAGTTCACGTGGTAATAAAAGCAAATGAAAAAAAGGAATTAATAGTTTTATCTTGTTGGATAAATCCACCAAATTATAATTCCATGGATTTTAAGAAAAAACAACATTATAAAAAATTAAATAAATCCTCAACCTTTAAAAAATTCTGGTATACATTACTAAATCAAATTGGGTTTTAATTTACACTATTAAAATAATTAAAAATATCCCCTGAAAATTTTGCAATTTTTTCCGCTGCAATTGACTCATTATCCGTTTGGGATAGTACAATTATCATATAATCTCCGTTTTTACTAAAAACAATCCCGGCATCATGCTTTGCTCCGAAAAGCTCTCCTGTTTTATGAGCTACTTCTATATCCTCCGGGAGATATTTTGGAATTCTATCATTCCATGTTTGTCTTTTTAAGATATTGAGCATATCTGCTGATATAGACTTATTTACAATTTCACCTTTATATAGCTTTTCATAAAATGATGCCATATCTCCTGCTGTTGTTTTTGGTGGACTACCGAAACTGGAATTATCAAATCTATTCTCTTCTAAGAAAAAATCGACATTTTTATATCCTACTTTTTGAGTTAAAAGTAGGGCAGCATAATTATCAGATTCTGTAATCATTTTTTCAATTGCATTTGAAATTTTCATTGATATATAAATAGGTTCAATTGCCTCATTTTCCTCAGATGCATTTTCCAAACTTACCTCAGCTGTTTCTATTCCAAGCATTTCATCAAATTTATTTTTATCCCCTGACATGATTTCATCAGGATTTATTACTTCATCCTTAATCATCTGCATCGCTACTGCAAAAACCCAAAGCTTATAAAGACTGGCAGAATTATATTCTCTGTCTTCATTAAAAGAGTAGGCTTCTTCGGTATTAAAATTTTTAACTACTACGGAATAATTCGTATCGTTGGAAAAGTTTTCATCTACTATCTTGTCTAGCTTACTAATTTTCTGCACATCCTTTACCTCCAATGTTTCTCTTGATTTAAGTTCATCTACATAAATTTGATTTTCCTGCCGACTATTTAAAAAAAAATAAATTAATATAGGTAGAATTACTATGATTAAAATTATTATTAAGAATATTAGAAATTTTTTTTTCATATCTTATATGTAGTATATAGCTTTAAGATATTAAGAAATTTTCCAATCGAAGTATTTGCAGATTAATACAATAGAATAGATAACTATTTATCAGTTCCTCTTCTAATTCCTCTTTTTCTTTTAGCAAACTGTCCCTTGCCAAGTCTTTTCCTTTTTGATCTTGCCATAATTTCCTCCTTAATGTATTTTAACATAGTATAATCAAAATATGGATATTATTTTAATTTTTGGATTAATTATTTTAGGTATTGTTGCTGGTGCACTTAGCGGACTAGTTGGAATCGGGGGAGGAATTATAATTATACCTGCATTAATTTTTATTTTTGGGCTCTCTCAAAAAGTAGCTCAAGGAACTACACTAGCATTAATGATCCCCCCTATAGGACTATTAGCTGCGTTAGCATATTACAAAAGTGGTTTTGTTGATATAAAGTTTGCAACTTTAATTATTGTTGGATTTTTTATAGGAAGCTTAATTGGTGCAAAATTTGCCGTAAGATTGCCAACCGAAATATTATCTAAAGTTTTTGCAATTACTATTATCCTAATAGGATTAAAAATGTTATTTGGTAAATAATTATCTGTATTCTTCTTTTACTTCTTTATTAAATTTATCTATTAATTTACTAATTTTTGGAGCAATAACTAAATTACAATATGGCATTTCTTTATTTCTGTCATAGTAATTTTTGTGATAATCTTCAGCTAAATAGAAGTTTCTGAATGGTTCAACCGAGGTTACAATTTTTACTGAAAAAATCTTATCTCTTTCAAGCTTTGCGATAAATTCTTCAGCTTCGGCCTTCTGACTTAAAGAATGATAAAAAATTACAGATCTATATTGCACTCCAGCATCATTTCCTTGTTTATTTAGCGTAGTGGGATCATGTATATAAAAAAATACTTCCAGCAATTTTTTAAAAGAAATGGTTTTCGGATT
>Ga0066639_10003583_pt1 | contig 13430 bp, 11 predicted proteins | sample CryGeyCG2114_010_2_FD_59504 | JGI IMG/M metagenome (GOLD analysis project Ga0066639, IMG submission 59504) | Groundwater microbial communities from aquifer - Crystal Geyser CG10_big_fil_rev_8/21/14_0.10 | ecosystem: Environmental > Aquatic > Deep subsurface > Groundwater | place: USA: Utah...
GGGCATAGGACAAAGAGGAATGAAAACAAAAACACTTGTATTTTCCAAGCCAGCCCGAGGAAGCGAAGTTACGACGCGTTAAGCGGATTTGTATTCGGCTCGGAACGTATCTCAAGGTGTTCGCCCGTATGTTCGCGTTTCAATATCGCGAGCACCTCTTCCACCGCATCATTAATAGCGCTATCGTCTATCGGCTCCCAAGCAAGAGGCGCTTCCTGAATGCGCTTTAAGGCGAGATTAACTGCCATATTGACGGTTTCCGGAGACATGCGGGTTGACTCTTCGGCGCGCTTTTGCACGACCATTTTCTGCATCGCTGTTGTGATTGCTTCGCGCAATTGATTGGTATCTCCGGAATAGCGGGTGGCGATATTCGCCGCATCAAACCGATTCGCGGTCTCTTTGAGGAGAACCTGCTTGTCTTCCCCGGTAAAGCGGGGAAACGTGTTTACCATGTTCGTAAATTCCTCGCGAGAAATTGCTCCGGTTCGATGGTCGTTGCGCAACGTTTGCAGGAACTCACTCTTGGCTTCCGGATTTTCCGTAAACCCGCTTCCCGCCGCTATCTGCGCGTAGTCACCGGCGGAGAGGGCATTGAGCCGTTTCGCTTCGCGGGCGTAGGATTGTGCTTGTCTTGGGGAAACGTTCTGAGCAAGTTGAGGAATACGTTGGCGCACACCATCACCGGAAACGGGAGGTTGTGTTGTGCCCGGCTGTAATTCTTGCGCGATTCGTCTCTGCGTTTGGCGATCTTCATTGGTAACAACAGCGCGGCGGAGACTTTCCGAATAATCATGGTCATAATCATCGGTACGATAGGCGACAGGGAGTCCGGCGCCACTGGACGCTAAGCTCGACCGCGATGTGCGCATTAAGGATTTATTTCTATCCTGTAAAGCGGCGACAGTTCTTGCACCTATTTCGTTGGTGGAAATGTCCTGCTGTGCACGCATGGCGTTTCTCGCTTCGTTAGTGAGTCCCGCTCGTTTTAACTCCTCGGAATAATTCGCAATCTCGGCCACTTGGTCCAGTGCATTTTGTTGCGCGAGTATTCCTTGCAGTAATTCTTGTTCCCTTTTCTCCTTTTCTATATTTTGTTTCGCGACGGCCAATTCGTCGAGCTCTTCCTTGTCTTCCTTTTGTTTTGTTTTCGCTTCCTCTTTGTCTTCCTCGCGTGATTCAGCAATGGTGGCAAGAGTGTTAATGGTAGTCCACGGGGCGACGCTCAACAACGGAATAGGGCTGCTTTCGGCGGCGAGCGTCAGGAAGAACCGCGCCCCTCTTCCTAAGAGCTTTCTTTTCTTATTTGTTATTTTTGGAGGTTTTCTTTTCCTTTTCTTTTTCTTGTTTGTAGCATTTTCCGCCCGCGTTTCTGCAATGGATTTTTCAGAAATAGGATTTACTTTGTGCGACGCGAAATAAAAGGCGATCAACCCTTGCATAATAGGCCCCAGTATCATATTTGCGCCGGGGATCCAGTTGATTCCGTCGGCGAAGAGGGAGTACGTCATCAGCTCCGTCTCTGCCTCGCGGTCAATGCGATATGTGACTATTTCCGGTTCGTCTTTTGCCATTTTCTTATTTTCACTATACCTCATGGGAAGCTTCGGTCGTTGTTTTAATTGGGATATACTGTATTCATGCGGGCATTTGCGCTTTCTTTCGTGATTATGTTTGCACCACTCGTGGCATCAGCCGCGACGATTCTGGGAGGGCCTATCGTTCCGCAATGCAACGGCCCTTTTGCCGGCGCGTGCGGTTTCTGTGATCTCTTCCAACTGGCGCAAAACTCAATCAATTTCGCGGTTGAATTTTCGGTCATTGTAGCAACCGTGATGTTTGTGTACGCCGGGGTCCTCTATTTTTCGGCTTCCGCCAAACCGGACAACATAAAAAAAGCGCACGGCATTTTTTGGAAAGTATTTATTGGTTTTGTGCTTATACTTGCCGCGTGGCTTATCGTTGACATAATCATGAAAACACTGCTGGGCGGAGAATTCGGGCCATGGAACAGCCTCGCATGTTAAGTATCCGTCGCCCAACGCTTTGACTTTCGCTCATTTTTCCTATATCCTCCATTCTTATGTCACAAGATAATCTGATCCGTCTCAAGTCCGCAGCCTCCGGGCACATCCGCTGGACACGCAAAAACAAGAAAAAACTTGCGAACGTTAAACTTGAGTTGAAAAAATACGACCCCGTCGTACGCAAGACCGCCAAGTACAAGGAGTCAAAGAAATAGCAACGTTTTTTCATGGCTTTGAAGAAGGAGAAGTATTACGGTCGTCAGACAAAACTCGCTCTGACGCATTTTGCGATAGGCGAGGAGAAGATGCCGTCAGGTGTCCTGAAGGCCCAGGCAGTTATTAAAAAGGCCGCGGCGAAGACGAACATGCGCCTCGGCGTGTTGGACGCGAAACGAGGGCGGGCGATAGAAAAAGCCGCGCAAGAAATCATTGACGGGAAGTTTCCGAACGAGTTCCCCTTGTCTTTGTGGATGAGCGGCAGTGGCACGCAGTTCAATATGAATGTGAACGAAGTGATTGCAAGTCGGGCGAATCAAATACTTACCCTTCGCATCAACCCATCTTCTCCGATTCACCCGAACGACCATGTGAACAAGAGTCAGTCTACGAACGACACGGTTCCCACCGCGATACATATTGCCGCGGTCAGCGCTGTGGAAGGCGGACTTCTCCCTGTTCTTTCTGTATTGACCCAAACACTTGAAAAAAAGTCGCGATCATTCCGAGGTATAAAAAAAGTAGGACGTACACATCTGCAAGATGCGGTAACACTGTCTTTGGGGCAGGAGTTTTCCGGCTATACCGACCAATTACGTACGGCTTCAAAGCGGGTTTTGCATGCCACGAAAGGTCTTTATGAAGTTCCGATCGGCGGCACGGCCGTTGGAACCGGATTGAATACTCCGCAGGGATATCGAAAAAAAGTCATAGCGGAGATCAATCGCATAACCGGCCTTTCTATGAAACCGGCACACAACCTTTTCGCGGCAATGGCGGCACACGATGCTCTCGTCACTTTTTCTTCTTCGCTTGAGGGTCTCGCCCTTTCCCTCATGAAGATCGCAAACGATATCCGTTGGATGGGAAGCGGGCCAAACGCTGGATTGGGAGAATTACTGTTACCTGAAAACGAGCCCGGAAGCTCAATTATGCCGGGGAAGGTGAATCCGACACAATGCGAAGCGTTGATGATGGTATGTGCTCGCGTTATTGGGAATCACGCAGCGGTAGTGCACGGCTCCGCCGGTCTTTCCAATTTTGAACTTCAGGTGGCAAAGCCGTTGCTCGCCCACGCGATTCTTAATTCAGTCCGCTTGCTTTCAGATTCCACCCGTTCGTTTGAACGGTATGGTGTGCGAGGCATTAAAGCCAATGCGCCTCGTCTCAAAGAGACCGCCGGGTCTTCGTTGTTTGAAGCGACAAAGCTTTCGCAGGATATCGGATACGACAAAGCCGCAGAAATGGTGAAAATGTCCCGCAGAGCGAACTTTCCAAAGGGCCACAGAAAGAGGCGCTAAGCACCCGAGAATGACACCTTTGAAAATATTTGTTTTCAAGTACACTTGAATCTCCGGGCCTATAGGCGAAGCGCCTGTATGCCCGTCGTGTCTCGGAAATGAGAAAATACATTTTCCCATTCCACTCGACACTTGGGTCTATAGGCGAAACGCCTGTATGCCCTTCATTCGGAAAAAAATGAAAATAAATTTTCATTTTTTTCCTCACTCGGGCCTATAAGCTAATGGTAAACTATCGGTCTCCAAAACCGATTTTCCAGGTTCGAATCCTGGTGGGCCCGCCCTAGTGTGAAGTGTGGCGAAGCACCGAGTTGCACCTCTCAGTGTTTCTTAAAAGGTCCTTAAAAGACCTCAAAAATTTTTGATGTCATCCTCACACTCCCACCAACTATGACCGTACGGTCATAGTTGGTGGGTGGTAGTGGGGGATGGGTTTAGTGGGGGAGGGCAGAAAAAGCGTGACTTCGTCATTCTTTCAAAAAATCATTCACCATCGCCACCGTATCTTCCTGTTGTGTCGGATCAAACCAGTGCATGCTTTTATTTTTTTTAAACCACGTCATCTGGCGCCTGGCGTACGCGACACTTTCGTTTTCGATCAATATCTTCAACTCACTCAAGGTTATTTTTCCTTGAAGATGTTTTGCCATGAGGCGATACTCAAGCCCCAGTTCTTCCATGCGCTCATACGAGACACCATCTGCGTACAGCTTTTGCGCCTCCTCCAACATGCCCGTGGCAAGGCGAATGTCTATCCTTTTTTTTATTTTTTTACGCAACATCGGGATCGGGATGGTCAGCCCTATCCACAGCGTATTGTAAATATTTTCCAACGTTGGTCTTGGCATAAAACCAAGTGCGTCGATGATCTCAATCGCGCGCACGATGCGTCGTTTGTTCTTCAGGTCTATCTTTTTTGCATATTTTGCATCAAGAGACTCAAGGCGTTTGATCAATTTTTCAATTGGAAGCACGTTCAACTCTTTGCGGAGCTCGTGGTTTGGAGAAACAGGCGCAGGGGAACGTTTCCCGAGAAGCGCATCAATATAAAAACCGGTGCCACCGACAACCAGCGGAACTCGACTGTTCTTTTCGACTGTCTCAAGGGCTTTTCGTCCTAAGCGGACAAAATCGGATGCCGCAAATGTCGTTTTTGGATCGGCAACATCCAAGAGGTGGTGCGGTACTCCCTGCATTTCTTCCGGAGTGATTTTGCTCGAGCCTATATCCAAACCCCGGTACACCTGCCGCGAATCAGCTGAAATAACCTCGCCATCTATTTCATGAGCGATATCAATGGAGAGCGCCGTCTTTCCTACGGCGGTCGGTCCGGTGATGACTATGATCTTCTGCATCGTGTTACTATAGAACCATACAAGAGTTATCACTTTTCCACTATTATGGCAAAAAACGGTTCTAATGATTCACACGAAGAGATACAGGGATTCACTTCATTGGTCAAAGTAGGGCATCCGGTACCCGATTTTGAGTTTGAAATCTACCAAAATAAAAAGATAAGCAAGGTCAGACTTTCGGACTATAAAAATAAGTGGGTGATCCTCTTTTTCTACCCGGCCGACTTCACTTTTGTATGCCCAACCGAGCTTGAGGATTTAGCCACGTGCTACGCATCATGCAAGGACATCGAAACCGAAATAATCAGCGTTTCGTCGGATACGGTCTTTACGCACAAAGCATGGCATGACGCGTCAGATACGATCAGAAAAATAGAATTCCCGATGGCTTCCGATCCGGCAGGGAGGATGGCACGGGCGTTCGGCACCTATGTCGACGGAAACTTGCTTGATCACACCGAAGACGAAGGGCTGTCTCTCCGCGGAACATTTCTCATTGATCCCGACGGTATTGTTCGTACATCTGAAATCCATGACAACGCAATCGGACGTTCGGCGAAAGAATTGTTGCGCAAACTTCAAGCGGCTCAATTTGTCAGAGTACACGGCGGGCAGGTATGTCCGGCTGACTGGAATCCCGGCGATGATACACTCACCGGCGGTGATCTGAATTTGGTAGGAAAGATTTAAACTAACGACTAGTGGCTCATGGTTAGCGACTAGTGAGCATGGATGCGAACGAAAAACTCATCAAGATACTGGGCGCATGCGACGCGCTTGTCGGGTATGCCCCGATGGGAGACGAGCCCGATGCGGGAGAATTTTTAAAAACTCACGCGATTCTTGCGCACGGCTCAAGCGTGCTCCCTCTCAAAAATCTGTCGCCGCAGAAATCGGCACAAGAATTGCTCTCACGCCACCTCGGGAAAAAGGTTTGCATATTCATTCCCGGGCGGGCGTTTGACAAATCCGGCACCCGCCATGGAAGGGGCGGGGGGTGGTACGACCGCTTCCTTTCTGCATTGCCGAAGGAATGGATACGCATCGGTGTTGCCTCGTCCCGCGAGATACACGAAGACGGTCTAGAGCGACAACCGTGGGACGAACCGGTTGATTTCATTCTTGTGAAAGATGGCACTTGGAGTGTCGTTCATACAAATGCCCGAGTGTTATGATATATCATAATATTTGGTACACGGTGCCACAGTTAGACACTTTTTATTTGAACGTGTACCATCTTCATGTTCCTCGCCACTTGCTTGGGTAACCAAGTGCTTGCCCGTGACATCGTTCGAAGAAAATAACCATACATGGTATATTTTCCTCCTCACTCGCCCGGGTAAACAGAATTTCCCCGGGCTTCACTCGAAGATATAATGTGCAAGCACCTTATATCCTTCTCGTTTGCCCGGGTAAGTAAGCACTTGCCCGAGCGTCGTTCGGAGACAATGCATATATAATATTCATTGTCCTCCTCACTCGCCCGGGTGGCGGAATTGGTAGACGCGCACGACTCAAAATCGTGTTTCGAAAGAAATGAGAGTTCGATTCTCTCCCCGGGCACATCTGTTCATGTTACTATTTTCACATGTCTCCCGTTAGAAATCACGAACACGCAATGAATGCTATGAAAATTCATGAGGTCGATTTTATCCAACATAACTCTATAGAATCATGACACAAGGAGTGTTCGTGTTCTATTTCTAACGGGATGTCACAGTTCGAAAACGATGCCATTTTCTGGGTTGACGCTGAAAAAATTCGTCCAAACCCGTATCAACCGCGCACCGACTTTGATGAAACACGGCTCAAAGATCTGGCCGATTCAATACGCCAATACGGAATTCTCTCCCCTTTGATTGTCACTCGCCATGAAGAGACACGCGAAGACGGCGGACTCTCGGCATATTACGAGCTGATTGCCGGCGAACGGCGACTCCGCGCGTCGAAGCTTGCGGGAGTATCGCAAATTCCTGTGGTTATCCGCTCGGCCGAGGATAACGACAGGGAGAAACTCGAACTTGCAATCATTGAAAACCTGCAACGGGAGGATTTAAATGCAATCGATCGCGCGCGCGCGTTTGATCGGTTGGCGAAAGAGTTTAAACTCAACAATGCGGAAATCGGGAGAAAGATAGGAAGAAGCCGTGAATATGTTTCAAACAGCATGCGACTTCTTACCCTGCCTCAGGAGATTCAAAATGGCATACGGACGGGCGCCATCTACGAAGGGCATGCCCGCGCACTCCTCATGCTTGAAGGCAGGCCGGAAGAAATGATGACAGTTTTTCGTGATATCACGGTACGGAAACTTTCCGTCCGCGACGTCGAAAAGATAACTCGTGAGATTGCATGGGAAAAAGCACGGAAGCGCGACATAAAACCGGAAATCGAGGAAATGGAAAAAGCGTTTGCCGAGTCATTAGGAACAAAAGTTGAAATACGCGAACAGGAGGGAGGAGGAAAACTGATTATTGACTTCTTTTCAACCGATGACCTCACATCAATCCTGCAACAGCTGAAGCAGAAACAAGAAGAGTCTCTCACTGCTCCCACTGAACCGTTACCCGCAGAGGATACGCCGGGCGATGATTTTTCCGTTGAGCGTTTTTCTATCTAAACACTCAGCTCACCCTGCTTGTTTGTCATATTCCTTATGTGGTGTTTTGCGCCGGATGTTTTTGCAAACTCAAGCCACTTACGGTTCGGCTTCGCTGATTTTTTGGTTGTGATTTCAACGATATCACCGTTTTTCAGCTCACTGCCGAAGGGTGCAATTTTATTGTTCACTTTCGCGCTGGTCATTGAGTTTCCTATATCGGAGTGAATGGCGTATGCAAAGTCGACCGGTGTTGCACCGACGGGCAGGTCTATGACGTCTCCTTTCGGAGTAAAGACAAACATGCGTTCGGCAAAGAAATCTTCTTTCAGTGCCTGTTGGAATGCAGTTTGCTCTTCAAATTCTTCTGCGGCGGCAGTCAGGTCTTTGAGCCATAAAGGCGAAGGGGAGGTGCCGTCTGACATGGATGACGTCTTTTTTATTTTCATGACCGAAGGGACAAAGCGCCACAACCACTCTATGGTTGAATTTATTTCATTTTTTTTATCTGAAGTACGGCTGCCCGCTTTATACGCAAAATGTGAAGCGATGCCGTATTGCGCTTCTCGGTGCATCTCTTCTGTCCGGATCTGCACCTCAATAGTAACTTTTTGTCTGGTGATGATTGTGGTGTGGATGGAACGATAGCCGTTTGGTTTTGTGGTTGCGATGTAATCTTTCACCCGCCCTGGCACCGGACGCCAGAGTCCGTGGATGATGCCTAACACCTTGTAGCAATCTTCTACGGATCCAACGATTATCCTGACGGCAAATACGTCGAGCACACGCTCAATGTCGTTTCCTTTCCGTGCAAGTTTTGCGGCAAAACTGTGCGCACTTTTGACTCGTGTTTCGGTTCTAAAATTCCTGAGATGTGCGGCGGCCAGTTCACGTTTCATGTCCTTCACTGCTTCGTCAATCGCGCCCTTCGCCTTCTCGCTCTCACTCTTCAAGTAGGCCGCTGTTTCGGTGTAGCGGTCCGGTTCAAGCGCTTTGAAGGATAAATCCTCAAGTTGTGATTTCAACACCCCGATACCGAGGCGTTCCGCGATGGGAACATAAACCTCCATGGTTTCGAGTGCGATACGGTCGCGTTTTTCTTTCGGGGTAACATGTTCGATCGTCTCCATGTTGTGGATTCTGTCGGCGAGCTTGATGATGATGACGCGTATGTCGTTCGCGGTTGCAACCAACAACCTCCTCAAGCTTTCCACGTGACGCTCCAGTCCGCGGTATTTTAGTTTGGAAAGCTTGGTGACGCTTTCAACCAGAAAGCGCACTGTTTTCCCAAAACGGGTTTCCAGTTCGTCCGCCGTGGCCGGTGTATCTTCCAGGGTGTCGTGAAGAATGCCCGCGACGATGGTGTCGCGATCCATTCCTAATTTGGCAAGTGTGAGAGCAATAGCGAGCGGGTGGACGATGTACGGTTCGCCGGATTTCCGCAGTTCAGTACCGTGCGCTTTCTCGGCAAAATCATATGCCTCTCTAATGGCTTCGCGGTCTTTCGTCGTGGGAGACGCCATTGCGGCTACCAATTCATCGGTCGGGTGTACCATACGAAGAAGTGTACAGCGTATGGGGGATGGCGTACAGAGTCTTCCCGCCCGCGTTAGAAGCGCATGCGTTGTGTTGTATGTGCTACGCGCCTTTCAAAAGTTCGGCCGCCTCTTTAACGGTCAGAGTCTCTACCTGCGCATCCGGCACGGGGATTCGCCTAAATCCTTTTCGGATGAAGTGTCCGCTCTTTCCTTTGTAGAGAATAATTTTTCTCTTCGTTCTCGGGTGTTCACCGACTTCGCGGACCGGAGTCGCTCCGCTGCGGGTCTTTTTCGGCTCCTTCAGTATCTCGAGCGCGCGTTCAAATGTGATGTCATACGGATTGTCTTCCCCTTTGAGGGATCGGAAGTCGCCGTTGTGAACGATATAGGGACCGAACCGCCCCGTTGATGAGCTCACCATTTTTTCGGATTCCGGATGTACGCCCAATTCGCGGGGGAGTATCAGCAGTTTTACCGCCTGTTCCAATGTGATTTCTTCGGTATTCATGTCTTGCGGGATTGATGCGCGCTTCAGTTTTGCTTTTATTTTACGCACCTTGCCATTTTTCGTTTTGGTCTCTTTTGCTTCTTCGAGCACCATTTCCACATACGGGCCGAATCGACCGTTCCGTATATAGATCGGTTTACCCAATTCGGGGTGGTTGCCAATCGGTTCTTCTTGACCCATCACATCACCTTTTTCAGTGCGTGCACCGGTGCACTCTGGGAAGCGAGTGCAACTCATAAAGACGCCGTTTCGAGAAAGCTTCATCTCCATCGGGTCACCACAGAGCGGGCAGGCAAATTCTTTCGGTGCGGGGCCCAAGCCGGTCAATTTCGGAATGTCTTCCTTGGAAGCGACATCCTTTGTAAACGGCGTATAGAAATCGCGCAACGTTTTTTCATATTCGCGCGAACCGTCAGCAATCTGATCAAGTTCATTTTCCATCTCTGCGGTGAATGAGTCGCTGATGTATGTTTCAAAATGTTTTTCCAAAAAAGTTGAAACCACGTCTCCGGTGGGTGTAGGAATCAGTGTCCGCCCTTCTTTGATAACGTACCCGCGGTCGATAATTGTCTTCATAATGGAAGCATACGTCGATGGTCGGCCGATACCGCGCTTCTCAAGTTCTTTCACCAAGCCCGCTTCCGTGTAGCGGTTTGGAGGTTGTGTATATTTCTCTTCGCTCTCAATATTTTTTAATGTCAGGGCACCTCCCACGCTGAGCTTTGGAAGAAAGACATCTTCGCCTTGCGCGCGCGGGTCAGCTTTGAGCCAGCCGGGATCGGTTACCACCGAGCCGTTCGCCTGAAAATCGGGTATGCCATCGGTCCCGAGCAGAATCTTGGTGCGTAACGTTTCCGCATCTTTCATTTGACTCGCCACGGTGCGGGAGTGGATCAGTTCGTAAAGCTTGTGCTGTTCCTCGTTCGCGCCAACCCTAGTTTTTGAAACATCGGTCGGTCGGATGGCTTCGTGTGCTTCCTGTGCGTTCTTACTTTTTGTTTTATACGCACGCACCTGCACATATTCTTTACCGTAGGTGCTTTCAATATGTGCGGCGATTGCAGACACGGCAACTTTGGCGAGTGTCGTCGAGTCGGTTCGCATGTACGTAATGAGTCCGGCTTCATACAATTTTTGCGCAACGCCCATAGTGCGCGCAGGAGAGAAACCCAGCCGGGTGGAAGCAGCTTGTTGCAGCGTGCTGGTGGTAAACGGGGGACGGGGGACTCGCTTCACCGGCATTTCGGTGATGTTGTTCACGCGCCACGCGCCTTTTTTTCCGTTTGCGACGATATCCGCTGCTTCTTTCTCCTCGTTCGGTTCTACCGTGCATATCGCATCGAATTCATTTTTCGTTTTCGTTGCAACGCGTGCAGTGATGGTAAAGAATTGTATCGGATTAAATGCGCGTATTTCGCGCTCGCGTTCCATGATGATACGCAAGGCCGGAGACTGAACCCTGCCGGCGGAAAGCCCGTAGCGCACTTTTTTCCAGATGAGGCCGGACAAATCGTAACCAACCAGGCGATCCAAGACGCGTCGGGCCTCTTGCGCCTTGCGGAGGTTCTGGTCAATGGCTCTTGGTTTGGCGATTGCTTCTGAAACGGCGTCTTTGGTGATCTCATGGAACACCACGCGTTTGGCGCCCTTCAATCCCGCCGCTTTTTCTACATGCCACGCAATGGCCTCTCCCTCGCGGTCGGGGTCAGTTGCCAAAAGCACTTCATCGGCCTTTTGGGCCGTTTTCTTAATACTGTCGATCACGTGAGCCTTGCCTGGCGAGACGACATATGTCGGGATAAATCCGCCTTCAATATCCACCGCGTCTTTGTTCGATTTCGGCAAATCGCGCACGTGTCCTACTGACGCAAGCACCTTGTAATCTTTTCCAAGATATTTTTCGATCGTCTTTGCTTTTGCGGGTGATTCAACTATAACCAGTTTCATATGAAGTCAGTAAAGTAACACAAAAGAATGCCCTTACGCTACTTACTACGGTAAACAGCACCTCTTTGTCAACCTGCTCACATCGCTTTCCGTATTTCTCCCATCGTTTCAGCAACGAGTCCTTTTAGTTCCATCGACGCCAGAAGGACGTTGGCAGATGCTGTCGGGAGTTCCAATACGCGGATTAATTCATCGCGCTCCATTGGCGAAGTAAGGATGCGCATCACCTTTTCTTCGTCGGGCGTGAGTACCGGATGTGTATGTGTTTTTTTATTTTGGATGCCCAGGGCGTCAAGGATATCGCTCGCGGTTCGCACCGAAAGCGCGCCGAGTTTCATGAATACGTGCCCGCCGGCTCCGCCCTCATCGAATATCGAATGAGGAACAACCAGCAATTCCCGATTGTAATCAACGGCGAGCCGGGCGGTGATGAGGGTACCCGACTTTACTCCCGCTTCGATGACCAGGGTTGCGTGGGCGATGCCCGCCATGATTCTGTTTCTTTTCGGGAATGTGTATGGTGTTGCAGGTTCTTCCGGTTCCATTTCTGAAAGTAGTGCTCCGCCTTTCGCGACGATGTCGCGCGCAAGTGAAACATGCGTTCGCGGATACAGCACGCGTTCCGATAATCCGGACCCGGGAATGGCAATGGTCGCAAGGCCTGCCTTGATCGCCGCCTTGTGCGCAATGCCGTCAATACCCAAGGCAAGCCCCGATACGATAGTCAGGGGATAACCGGCAAGACCGGCGATCAATGCTTCGCACGCATCCTTACCGTAGGCGCTCATCTTCCGCGAGCCGACCACCGTCAACAGCTTTGTTTCCGGTTTTGGCAACACCCCCGTGAGGTAGAGCTTTTTTGGAGGTTCAGGTATTTCCTTAAGAAGTCGAGGGAATTCTTTCTCAACAAGCTCGCGAATGTCGGTCATGGTACTATCTACTACGTTGAGTGAGGAGCAGAATGAAAAATTGTTTTTTTATTCTGCCCGAACGATAACGGAGCAAGACTCTCTTATTTTATCATCGTATGTTGGACATAAAGTTCATCCGAGACAACCTTGACCTCGTCAAAGCCGCCGCAAAGAAAAAACATATTGAGGTCGACCTTGACCGTTTGGTAGCGGTTGACGATGAACGTCGCACCCTTTTGACCCTTGTTGAGGGTTTGCGTGCTGAGCAAAATGAAGCGTCGCTCAAGGTTGCGCAGGCGGGAGAGATTGATCGGAAAAAACTCATTGATGAAATGAAGGGTGTCAAGGAAACGCTCCAAGCAAAAGAAAAAGAGCTTGATGTTGTTTTGAAGGAGTGGCAACTTTTGATGGTGCAGGTGCCGAACGTGCCCGATGTATCGGTCCCCGATGGCGACTCCGACGCCGACAATAAAGAGGTGAAGACCTGGGGGGAAAAAATAAGTTTCTCGTTTCAAGCAAAGGGCCATATTGAACTCATGGAGCGTCATGGTATGGCGGATTTTGAACGAGGAGCAAAGGTTGCCGGCTTCCGCGGATATTTCCTGAAAGGGGACGGAGCTCTGCTTTCGCTTGCCATTTTGGAGTACGCAAAGAAATTTTTTCTGGAAAAAGGATTTACCCCGCTCATCGTTCCTTCCTTGGTGCGTCGGGTGAATTTCCTTGGTACCGGTTACATTCCGCAGGGCGAAGAAGATTTGTACAAGACGCAGGACGACGATTACCTTGCGGGTACCGCAGAGGTCGCCACAATGGGGTACCACATGGGCGATGTTCTTGAAAAAAAGAATCTGCCGATAAAATTCCTCTCGTTCTCACCGTGTTTCAGACGCGAAGCGGGAAGTCACGGGAAAGATGTGAAAGGTCTCATTCGCGTGCACGAGTTTTACAAATGGGAGCAGGTCATCCTGTGCGAGGCGAATCACGAAGAGTCGGTCACATGGCACGAGTGGCTCAACCGGAACACCGAG
>Ga0066639_10003584_pt1 | contig 13427 bp, 14 predicted proteins | sample CryGeyCG2114_010_2_FD_59504 | JGI IMG/M metagenome (GOLD analysis project Ga0066639, IMG submission 59504) | Groundwater microbial communities from aquifer - Crystal Geyser CG10_big_fil_rev_8/21/14_0.10 | ecosystem: Environmental > Aquatic > Deep subsurface > Groundwater | place: USA: Utah...
CAGAACACAAGGTATATACCTCTCGCTTGGCTAACGAACGCGCTCTCGTTAAACGGAAGAGTCGAGGCCGCCATGACCGCCTCAAGAATGAGAGTGTCCGCGCATACGTCATCACCCATTTAAAAGGCGGCTGGTCTCCCGAACAAATATCCGGCCGGATTAAACGTGAAATCGGAGAGACAATTTCTCATGAAGCGATCTATCAATATGTATACGCCCAAATATATGCGGGTGGCATTGGTCCGAGGCTCGGATGTGAAGATCTGCGTTCATATCTTAGAAGAAAGAGGAAACGTCGATTGGGTAAAGGATTTAGGGCTACTAAACGGGTTAAAATGCTACCCGGCAGGTTAATTGATGAGAGACCCGCCATTGTCTCAAAAAGAGTTCGTATTGGTGATTGGGAGACAGACACAGTGGAATCATGCGACCACAAACCCGGTATTAATACTTTGGTGGACAGAAAGACGGGCCTAGTTCTGATCACAAAGCTTGATGCCAAAACAAGCATCTCAACGGCTGGAGTCATCACAAAACGTTTGGATCGCTTGCCGGCACACACTGTCACGGCTGATAACGGACCCGAGAATCAAGGATGGAAATCCGTTGAAACCGCTACCGGAGCTTTGTGGTATTTTGCTAATCCCTATCATTCTTGGGAGCGAGGGACCAACGAGAATACTAATGGCCTTATTCGAGAATATTTCCCAAAGAAAACAGATTTTACTACAATACCAGAAGAAGAGATTACAGAGATTGAATACAAGCTCAACACTAGACCCAGAAAACGACTTAACTATTTAACCCCCTTAGAAGCCCTTAGTGTTGCACTTGCAGGTTGAATGTAGTATTTGTCTCATGGACTCAATGAATTAAACGTGTTATAGTTGTTCGCTATATGGCAGGAGAGGCAATTATTAGATTCGACAAGGTGTCTTTTGGTTATGGACACAATAAATCCATACTCAATGAGGTGGATTTTTCAGTTCGCCGTGGAATGAAAATGACTATTATGGGCCAAAATGGAGCAGGCAAGAGTACAATTTTCCAGCTTATTACCGGAAAGCTCAAACCAGAATCTGGAACTATAAGTTTGGCCCCTCGTTTAACTATAGCTAAAGCCCATCAGGTCATTCCTCGAGATCAACTTGATTTAACTGTCCGAGATTTTTTTCAGAGTTGTTTTTCTGAAAAAATATATGATATTGACCCAAGAATTGATGCTGTTTTAGATGTAGTAAATCTACACGCTCCTCATGATCGCACAATTCGATCATTCTCTGGCGGTCAGCAAGCCCGACTACTTTTAGCCTCTGCCCTAATTCAGGATTCGGATGTTTTACTTTTAGATGAGCCGACTAATAATCTTGATAAAGACGGCATCAGCCATCTTCGGCAATTTTTAATTGATTATAAAAAGACCTGTATTGTTATCTCGCATGATGCTGATTTTTTAAATTCATTTACTCAAGGTGTATTGTATTTAGATTTATACACTGAAAAAATTGAACAATATCAAGGCAATTATTTAAATGTAGTTGAGCAAATTTCGGCTCGTATTGAAAAAGAAAACCGAGCCAACGCTCGTTTAGGAAAAGCAGCAATTGAAAAAAAAGAAAAGGCAAACTTTTTTGCAATGAAGGGAGGACGTTTGAGATTACTTGCTAAAAAAATGAGAGAAAGTGCTAAAGAGATGGAAGAGGCCCAAGTTGATATTCGTAGAGAAGATAAAACTCTTAGGCAGTTTATAATTCCAAATCAAAAGGATTTAATTGGAAATATAGTTACATTATCATCAGTTTCCATAATCAGAGACCAAAAATCGACCGAGAAAAAGGTGGAAATTTCTCTTAAGAGAAACGAGCATTTACTATTATCAGGCCCAAATGGCATTGGCAAAAGTACTTTACTTGAATCACTAGCATCTGGTGAGGCAAAGGGAGCATCAATCGCTGAGGGAGTTGCTGTCGGTTATTATCGTCAAGATTTTTCAACTTTAGATTTTGAAAGTACAGTCTATGAATCTCTTAATGAAGTAGCCGTAGGATTGGACGAAGAAGAAATACGCTCTATTGCGTCTGGCTTTTTAATTAATAGTGATGTTATTAGAACTAAAATAGGCAGTCTTTCCGAAGGGCAGAAAGGATTGGTTGCATTTGCTAGATTGGTAATGCAAAAACCAGGACTATTAATACTTGATGAGCCAACAAACCATATTAATTTTCGCCATATACCAGTTATTGCTAAAGCATTAGATCAATATCAAGGAGCAATGATTCTTGTCAGCCATGTTCCTGACTTTGTTAAACAAGTTAGAATTGATCAGACACTTGACCTAGGTAAATAAAGCATCTGTGTCTTATTGACATAGTGTCTTTTTAATGTTTTCATATTGCCAAGGAGGTTCTTGATGTTTAAAAAAATAGGAAAAACACTTATTGGGCTCGGGTTGTTCTGGGGATCGGCGTCAATGGCGATCAAAATGATCAACATGATCAACGGGAAAGGCGTTGAACGAATGGAAATCGATGCCCTCATTGCATACTTTGTATGTATTGTGACTTTCGGTGTGATCGCCTCGCTATTGATACCAGATGAGACGGCAAGCGTTTTCTTGGTCGTGCTCTCCGGGATAACAATAACTACCATAACCCATAAGGGACCGGTGAGTTCATTTATTGCGTGGGCAATCTATATAGGCGCAATAATAGTTCTACGCCATCTGGTCATGAACATTGTGTGGGGGAAGGTAAATAAGGCCATTTCAGGTCCAAAAAGATTTGGCTCCTGATTGTCGAACCCATCAAAACGTTTCCCGAACCGGCGAGCACAAGCTCGCCGGTCTTTTTTTGTTTTATTTTTTAATTAAATAAGCTAAAATTTTAATATGAGTGACAAGTTATCTGTAATTACTAAAAATATCATTAAAATTATATTTTTAAGTTGTCTTTTATTTTTTGTTTTTAATTCAAGTGCTAACGCTGATTCTGGTTGGGTAATAAACAATTTTGATAGTTCAATCAGTATTGAAAAAGATGGCACAGTTTTTATCACGGAAAAAATATTGGCTGATTTTGCCACAAATAAACACGGAATAATAAGGGAGATACCATATGTTTATTCAAACGAAGACGGATCAAATTTTTATACAAAATTTGAAATAGTTAATGTTGAAATGGATGGCAATTCTATGATTTATGAAAATTATAAAGATTATTCTAATCAATTTATAAAAATAGGGGATGCTGATAAATTAATATCAGGAGAACATGAATATCTAATTTCGTATATAGTAACTGGGGTTTTGAAGTCATATAATGGTTTTGATGAATTTTATTGGAACGCAACAGGTGAGAAATGGGATATCCCGATATTAAATACCTCTGCGAATATAAAAACCAATGGCGTAAAAATCATTCAGACAGATTGCTACGAAGGCTACCGTAATGAGCAGGGGGGATGTTTCAATGAAAAAAAATCTGGCGATAATGCATTTTTTAAAGCTAAAGGGACTCTTTCTCCTGGCCAAGGTATGACAATAGTAGTTGGTTTTGAGCAAGGGATGATCCCTATTTTAAAAAATGATTCTACCCTATTTAGCTCTTTCCGAAATATTTTATTATCAAGAATCACTCAATTTTCGGCTCTAGTGCTTATATTAGCTGGAATTTTTATTTTAATAATAAATTGGTGGCTTAAGGGAAGGGATCAATGGATAAAAAGAAAAAGTATTCATGATCCAGATCAAAAAGAAGAAATAATGCCCCTGGGTGCAAATGAGCCGATATACGCAGAATATGAATCCCCTAAAGGGTTAAAGCCTGCAGAGATAGGTGTTTTACTTAAAGAAAGAGTCGATAATTTAGACATTTCAGCTACCATTGTTGATCTAGCAGTTAGGGGATATATCAAGATAGAAGAAGTTAAAAAAGAGGTTTTTATATTTAGTTCAACTGACTATGTTTTAAAAAAAACAAAAGATTACGGGAATGAGCTTTTAAATTATGAGAAAAAACTACTTGGTGATATTTTTGAAAAAAAGGATGAGATGGCCTTATCTGAATTAAGCGGAACATTTTATAAGAAAATAAAGAAAATAAAAGATTTTATTTACGAAGAATCAATAAGCAAAAATTTATTTTATAAAAATCCAGAGAAAGTGAGGACTAAATATGCATGGATTGGTGTGGCGATTACAATAATATCTTTTGTCCTGTTGTTCGCATCTAACTTTGTAATTTCAGAAAATTCACTTTTTGGTGAAATAATTTCTGGAATCTTATTAGGCTTTTTTGTAGTTGGAATAATAGGGGCTATTTTTTCCAAGTTTATGCCCAAAAGAACGGCTTATGGAAGGGAGCTACTTAGAAAAGTAAAAGGTTATAAGCTATTCGTAAGTGGTACAGAAAAATATAGACAGCCATTTTTTGAAAAAGAAAATACATTTATGGAGGTGCTGCCTTACGCCATAATCTTTGGTGTTACTAAAAAATTATCTGAAGCTATGAAGGTTATGGGCTTAAAGCCTGCCGATCCCGTTTGGTTCAGTGGTTCTAGCGCATTTAATATAGGGGCATTCGCATCTAGCATGAATAATTTTTCAAATTCATTTTCTGCTTCTATTTCATCTGCTCCATCAAGCAGTGGGATAGGTGGCGGAGGGTCATCAGGTGGCGGGTTTGGCGGCGGAGGCGGAAGTAGCTGGTAATAAATATGGAAATAAAAATAAGAGCCATAAAATTAGAAGAAGTAAAAGAAGTTGTTGATTTAACGAACTATTCATTTAATGTTCCTTATAAAAAAGAAGAGTATAAACAAATATATAACGATCCCGTAGAGACTTTAATAAACGAATTTAAGTCTGGCCAAACAAATGTGCCGGTAGCTTTTTTAAAAGACCTCACTATAATTTTGCCTCTTGTCATATTAAAACTTTTAAACATAAACATATAAAATGGAAAATCAAATAAAAAAAATATTAACAGAGCTATATTTTCAAGATGAAAAGCTAAGAAGTAAGGAAAAGGAACTAACAGAAATAATCCGTCTTTTACTTGAATCAAAGGAAGCGATAATCCCAGATAAAGAATTTAAAGAAAAGCTTCTAAAAATCATAGAGGAGAAACAGCTTGTTTCTAAGAAATCTTTCTTTAGTGTTATTGCAGACAGAATAACTATTATGAGTAGAATGTCATATGCCACTGCAGGAGCCTTAGTTGTTGCTATCGCAATACTACTAACGAATGGAGGAGGGAAGGCTGATATAATAGATTTTAGTAAAGTTTCTATTAATTCAGTACAGGAAAAGGCTTTTGGTGACTTAAGTACTTTAAACCAAGATAGTACTCCTAATGCGTCTGGTGTTGAGGATAGGGCTCAACAAGTTAGCCCGATAGCCATGGGAATGGCCGAAAGCGTCGCTAAGGGCGGTGGAGGCGTCGGTGGAGGTATGCCAGCATCGTCAGTAGATGCAAAGATGATGCCACCTTACCCAGGAACAAGTTATACTTTCAAATATACAGGGGAAGATACTTCTCTTGATGATAACAAGGTTACAGTCTTAAAGAGAGTTCCAAACGAATCAAGCAGAAAGCAATTTTCTTCTATTTTAAAAAAGTTAAATTTTGATGTTATGGACCTATCGTCTTTTCAGGACTCATACATCCAAAATATAACTTTGGCTGAAGAGAAAAATTACGGATATATCTTAAACATAAACCTAGATGAAGGCCAAATGTCTATTTATCAAAACTGGCCTAAATGGAGAGGAGCTTATCCTAACTGCAATGATGATGCCTGTTGGGAGAGAAATAAAATAACTCGTGCTGATATTTTGCCAAATGAAGACTTGATTTCGATCTCTAATAAATTTTTAAAAGATCACGGCATAATGTTATCTGAATATGGAGCTCCCGAAGTTTTAGATAATAACTCAATTTATCCGATGCCTCTTCTTGAAGGTAGCGGATCGGCTCAAGTTTATTTGCCAGATACTATGACGGTGATTTATCCATTGTTAATTAATGGAAAAAAAGTCTATGACGGGACAATTGTTAGCGGAGTCCAAGTATCTATAAATTTAAGAGTAAAAAAAGTAGCTTCCGTCAGCAATATTTCAGTCCAGACATATCAAGCATCGACTTATGAGGCAGAAACTGATTTTAAACGAATTATCTCAATTGCTGAATCTGGGGGAACTTGGGGTTATTACAATAATTCGGGAAATAAAAAAGTGGAGATTGAATTAGGCACTCCAACTATTGAATATGTCCAATCTTGGCAATATAATCCTAATGAGGAGAGGGGTTACCAGTTAATTGTTCCATCGTTGGTGTTTCCTTTAAAAAACATCCCTGAAGATTATTATATTTGGCAAAAATATGTAACCGTTCCATTGGTTAAGGAAATGCCAGATAAACAAGGGACGGGACTATCCCAGGGCCTATTCGAATAATGGCCGAATAGGCATATTGATATTATTAAAAAAGAGTAATATCTTATAATTATTATGATTACAGTAACTACAGAAAAAATAGCCGGTAAGGAGATAGTTAAAACTTTAGGTATGGTAAGAGGCAATACCATAAGGGCAAAACATATTGGTAAAGACATAATGGCTGGTTTACGAGGTATTGTAGGTGGCGAGATAAAGGAATATGTTGAGGCTCTTAGCGAGGCAAGGGATGAGGCAATATCAAGAATGACGAAAGAGGCGGAAGAGTTGGGAGCTGATGCTATTGTGAATGTTAGATTCGCCACATCTCAAGTCATGGCCGGGGCAGCAGAACTACTTGTTTATGGTACGGCTGTAAAAACTCAATAGAATAAAACAAAAAATAAAACAGGGGATAGCCACAAAATTGTGGCTATCCCCTGTTGGGTTAAAAGAGAGAGGATATTCTGCTAGAATTAACTTATTATGGAGCCTTTAGCGTCAAAAATACGACCCAAAAATCTTGAGGAATTTATCGGTCAGAATCATTTGGTTGGGCCGGAAAAACCCCTTAGAACAGCCGTTGAGAAGGGCCATCTTTTTTCTTTTATTTTGTGGGGGCCTCCCGGAACTGGTAAGACAACTTTAGCTAAAATTTATTCCAGAGCATTAGATGCTGAGATTTTTGATCTCTCGGCAGTTTCCGCAGGAAAGGATGACATAAAAAATATAATAAAGCAGGGGAGTTTCGGCAGGAGAAAAGTTTTATTCTTAGATGAAATTCATAGATTTAACAAAGCTCAACAAGATTTTTTATTACCATTTGTAGAAAGAGGCGAGATAACACTCATTGGTGCGACAACTGAAAATCCAAGTTTTGAAGTTATTCCCGCGCTTCTGTCTAGGTGCCGTGTTTTTGTTTTAAATGAATTTTCAGATGAAGAGATGGGGCAAATTATCAAAAGAACTAATTTAAAAATAAAAGAGAAGGAAATATCTTGGTTGATAAATATGGCTAATGGAGATGCCCGACAGGCCATAACCATGCTAGAAAACACAGTCAAATTATATGACAAAATTACTCTTGAGAATTTAGAGAATACATTGCAATCAAAATTCTTGAGATACGATAAAAAAGGAGAGGAACATTATAATCTAATAAGTGCATTTATAAAAAGTATGCGAGCTAGCCAACCAGATTCGGCACTATATTATTTAGCTCGGATGATAGACGCAGGAGAAGATCCTAAATTTATCGCCAGAAGAATGGTTGTTTTTGCCAGCGAGGATATTGGCATTGCTCAGCCAACTGCCCTAGTTGTGGCCAATGAGGTATTTCGATCAGTTGAGATTATAGGGTTACCTGAATGTGGCATTAATTTGGCTCACGGTGTTGTATATCTTTCAGAATGTAAAAAAGATAGAAGTGCCTATAACGCCTATGTCGAAGCCACAGAAGATGTAAAAAAATATGGGAATCTGCCTATCCCAATGAAAATAAGAAACGCCCCTACAAAATTAATGAAGGAGCTTGGGTACGGAGAAAAATACGAGAAATACACAAAAGAAGATTTACTACCTGAAAAATTAAAAAATAAGAAATACCTCAAAAAATAAATTTTATTCTAAAAAGGCAACATCAACATAATCAATATTCCCAATATTATGGCTAAAAATTGGACAAATGATTGCCATCCTTTTGTTTTTTTTTGAAGTTCGGGCACTAAGTCAGATCCGGCAATGTATATGAACCCTCCCGCTGCGATAGGGATAATGAAACTAGCAAAATGCTCAACATTTGACCCAAGAGCTATTGCAAATAAAAATCCTAATATAGCCACAGTGGCCGAAAGAAGATTTAGTAATAACGCCTTTGCCCTAGTAAACCCGGCATGAATGAGAATTCCAAAGTCACCAATCTCTTGAGGAATTTCATGAAGTATAACCGCCAATGTTGTGGCTAGTCCTATGGGTATACTAACCATATAGGAAGAGCCGATTAATACACCATCAATAAAATTATGAATTCCATCGGCAAATAAATTCATAAAACCGACGGGATGAATATTTCTATTTTCTCCTTCTTCATGATTAATGTGATGGCAATGTTGCCATCTAAGAAACTTTTCTAAAACGAAGAAGAGAACAATTCCTCCAATTACATATAGTCCTGCTGACTTACCAATGCTTTCATATGACTCTGGAATTAAATGAATAAAGGCATCACCAAATAAAGTACCAATTGCTAAACTAATAAGTACGAATAAAGCCTTCTGTAGTTTTCTTTGACTAATTGATATAGTGAATACGGCCACAAGCGAAATAATGCTTACGGCGAGGACACTTAAAAACCCATAGAGAAAAATATTTGTATTTATCATATAACTATTCTAATTTAAATTGTCCTAGTTGCAAAATTAATTTAGAAAAAATAAAATAGAAAAATGTTCGACAAATTAAAACAACTGAAAAATCTTAAAGATATTCAAAAGAATATCAAGTCACAAAAAATTGACCTAGAGCATCGAGGGGTAAGAGTAACGATGACCGGTGAATTTAAGGTGGAAGATATAAAGCTAAATCCAGACCTAGACATAAAGAGTCAGGAGGTGGCAGTAAGGGAAGCCCTTAATCTGGCGAAAGATAAAATCCAGGCATCTCTGGCAGATATGTTCTCCGGTGGATTTTAAAATAAAAAAATAGCTAAACCTTGTCTCAAAAATTTAAGTGGAATTATTTATAAATAACCTTAATTTTTTCAGGCATACAATTATGGGAAAAACCATTATAGTAAAAAAAATAAGTGAAAGCGAAGATGACTGGGAGTTTGAGGTTACGATTGATGACGAAGATGGAGAAACTATCCACAAGGCAACTTTAGAGAGAGGTTATTATGAAGGATTAACAGGAGGAGATATTCTACCGGAAGATTTTATAAAAATGTGCTTTAAATTTCTTTTGAAGAAAGAGTCTCGGGATAAAGTGATGGAAGAGTTCAATATAGGTGATATTAACAATTATTTCCCAGAATTCGAGGATACCATCACCGAAAATATTTAATGTCAAAATTAAAAAATCTAAAAGGTCTTCTAGCATCTGTTTTGGCGCTATCTTTTGTAGGGATTTTTGATTCCGGATATTTAACCCTTAAACATTATGATACTTCAATCCCCCTTAAATGTACTTTTTTTAACGGGTGTGATTTTGTGTTAAATAGTAAATACTCAATAATATTTGGCCTGCCGGCGTCTCTTTATGGACTTATATTCTATTTATTGGTTTTTTCTTTGGCTTTGGTGTTCTTATTTTCTAAAAAATCAAGACGAGATATTATCCCGTCGTTATTTTCCTTGTCTATTCTTGGTGTTTCTGTTTCTGGATACTTTCTGTATCTCCAATTTATCGTTCTTAAATCTATTTGCTTTTATTGTTTAATTTCAGCTGTCACATCAACGCTGATTTTTGTTTTAGCCCTTATAGCTCTAAGAGTTAATCGAGAAAAAGCAAAATAAAAAAAATTCTAGAAAAAGATACCTATTTAGGAGTATCTCTAGTTTTCTAGAGGTATTTTGCAAGCCGAAGAAGGATCATTGCTTTCATTATCCGGAATTAGCTTTCTGATTAGATTTCCTATGGATGATTGAATATTCCCGTCTTTATTAATTTCATCCATCTCTTTTACGATACTGGCTGATTCTTCCAAGAACTGATTCATCTTTGATGCTTGGACATCTGGAGGTAATCTCTTGAACTCCTCACCTTGTAATTCTTCTTGAAATTTATTGATTGAATCCGAGTAGGCTCCAAGAATCCTTCTCTCTTTAGCAGAAGGGTTAACGGCTTCAATCGTCTTATTTTTAAAGCTAGAGACGATCCCGGGGGCTATAAAACCAAGTCCTATTAACAAAACAACTGCAATAACAATTATTTTAATCATTAACTACATAATAGCATAATCATTATTTGATCAAAGATCCCCCTATGATATAATAAATGGGTAATAATAATTTCAAGAGATGATAAAAAAGTTGAAGCTTAATCCTCGGTAGACATTGTACTGTTTACCTTTTTTCTATTGCTTTGACTAATCAAGCTAATTTCAAAAATGAAATTTTTTAAGATAATAATATTTTTAATAATAATGATATCTTTTGGGATAGCCCCTATTAATTCAGGGCTGGTTCAGTCAGCAACAACAGCCGAGAATATTGATAAAATAAAAGAAAAAGAAGAATCAATATCTATACTTGAAAAACAAATTTTAGAACTTCAGGATCAAATAAATAAAAAACAAGGTGAGTCAAAAACTCTTCAAAATGAGCTTGATAAACTAAATGCTCAAGTTAAAAGAGTTCAGCTTGAAATTCAGAAATTACAACATTCTATCGATCTTGTTAACGGTAATATTAGTACAATAAATAGTGAAATCGATAATGCTCTTGTTCTGATGGAAAAACACAAAAATGCCTTATCGTCGGTTATCAGAGTTGTAAACAAAAATGACCAAGAAAATCTAACTGAAATAATGCTCAAAAATAACTCATTGTCTGATTTTTTTAGTAGTCTTCATGACATTGAAACAACTCACAGCAAGATTCAATTAACTATTGATCAAATAAAAGAGCTGAAAGTGCAACTTGACGACAATAAAGACGAGCTTGAAAATAGAAAAGGAGAGCTTGAACAACTAAGATCTGTACAAGAGATAGAAAAATCATCCTTAAGCAGTGTTAAGGCAAGGAAAAACTACTTACTTACAGAAACAAAAGGAGAGGAGTCGAAATATCAGACCTTAGTTCAAGAGTCAAAAAGAAATATTGAAAAATTAAGAGGGGAGATATCATCATTGCAAGGAAGAGGTGTTACGGCAGAAGATGCCGTAACATTTGGAGAAATGGTAGCAAATAGATTTGGCATAAGACCAGCGTTTCTACTCGGAATATTAGAAATTGAATCTAGGATGGGTAAAAATGTTGGAAGTGGTAATTGGAGAGACGACATGTACCTTTGTTATCTTAGGTTGGCAGATATATATCCAACTAGAAAATCTTATTACACCAAAAGGGCCGAAGATGAAAAAAATGCATTTTTACATATTACCAGTCAGATGGGGATAGACCCAGATTCAGTTAAGGTTTCGGCAGAGCCGGCTTATGGTTGTGGTGGAGCGATGGGGCCAGCACAGTTTATCCCAACAACTTGGCTTGGGTACGAGGATAGAGTTAGAGAGTCAACAGGGCACACCCCAAATCCATGGAGCATTGAAGACGCTTTTACTGCATCAGCCATTAAACTAGCAAGGGGCGGTGCGTCAGAGAAGACAAGAGAAGGTGAAACCAGAGCTGCTAAAGCATATATTAGCGGAGATGCATATTGCACAAAGGCAATTTGTAACTCCTATGCGAATGCGGTTCTACAAAAAGCTGAACAAATTGAGCAAAATCTTTAATTTAATTAAAGTTAAAATCCTAAACAAGGGTAACTTTAGTAAGGTCATTTTAGTGGGACTTTTAATAGTACCGCTGTTTGTTATGTCTCAAAATTTAAAAATATCGGACAAGGAGTTGTCTATCTCTAATTTATCGTCGGAGTTCTCCATTTTTGAAAAAAAGAAAAGCAAAAAAACCCAAATTGGTTTTTTGCCAGAAAAAATAAAACAGGCTGAGGAGATGCTTAAAAATTCAGACCCGCTTAAGATAGCATATGGTCTTAATGATACTTCTGAAATTAGAAAAAATAACCAAGAACCGGCACTTCAGCAGATTGAACTAGCTATCTTAGATATAAAAACAAATGAAATTAGTTTAAATAGATATTGGCTAAGTAGAGAGCAAATAATTGAAGCAAACAAAGCAAGGGGACTATATTTAGACAGCCCCCCCGATCTACCTTTATTTTCTGCCGTAAATGCAGACGAAAAATTCAAAATAGCAGTTAATTGGTGGAACAGTTTTAATTCGGATCTAAAAGTAATAAATAAAGAGGATAATAGTGAAAATTATGTTGTAATTGCGAATAAATACCTTTGGGAAAACGACTACATCATTCTTCCAGAAGATAAAACTCATAATGGGAAATACTCTGATATTATTTATGTACCATATTCCGAGGGGCTACATAACGAGGAAACGCTATCCGTTGGAAAAAACATAGTTGATGGTTATGTAAATAAGGCATTTAGCCTTCTTGAAAAAAGGAAGGTTCAATCAAGGGCCTTCCCAGGAAAATTAGTAACCGAAACTATAGATCCTAGTTTCATAAAAAATATTTTTGTCATAGAGCATACCGACCCTAGATATTTTTTCCTTTCTAGAGATGGGGGGATTAAAATAGCTCAAAGATTCTTAATCCGATTAGGCACCAACGGACCTTTGGCATATAGATTTACGGTATCAAGCGTTGGAGCAGCTGGAATTGCTCAAATTATGCCCGGAACATATAAATATATAAAACGACAATATCCCGAAGCTTATTTGATAGATAATATGGATATGGGCAGAGTTGATCTTTTAAACAGTGTAGTTGCTTCTATTTTAGTTTTTGATGACCACCTAGGATCAGTTTTCAGAAATATGAGCACGAGCCAACGTTTAGAATTTGATAAAAAAGAAGCTGAAAAACCAGAATTTATAAATCAAGTCAGAGCAGTAATCTACAATGGCGGGGCAAGTAAGTACGATCCTAAAAAAACAGATCTTAAACTTACAAATAATGAGTCGTTTGGCTATATAAAGAAATTTGATGCAATAATGAAATTCGGACTATTCGATTAAATTTACTTGAAGTTGAATTGAATTTTTCTTTGATCATATTTGCTATTATCTTTTCTCTTCTGCCTGATATGGATATATTGTCTCATATACGAAAGGGACATAACATTGATAGCCACAAAGCACACGAACACAGAGATTTATGGCATTATCCTTTATTGTATATCCCCATTGGCATTCTTATCATAGGTTATTTCTCTCCAATCTATTGTTTTATATTTGCG
>Ga0066639_10003585_pt1 | contig 13426 bp, 8 predicted proteins | sample CryGeyCG2114_010_2_FD_59504 | JGI IMG/M metagenome (GOLD analysis project Ga0066639, IMG submission 59504) | Groundwater microbial communities from aquifer - Crystal Geyser CG10_big_fil_rev_8/21/14_0.10 | ecosystem: Environmental > Aquatic > Deep subsurface > Groundwater | place: USA: Utah...
ATACCAAGTCACCTCATGAGGTGCTTTTTTTTGATAGACGTCTTCCCAATGTTCTTTAAGATTCATTGCTCATTTGTACACTATAGGGGGAAAGTTTACATTGATCTAAATCAAAAAAAAGGGAATTAAGGAGAAATGAGTAATTGGATATAATATATTGATAAAATCCATAATGTTTTTAGCATTTTGAAATAAATCCATTTATCAGTACCTGGATAAAATAAATATATAACGATTGGAACTAAATACAAAAGACATGTAAATATATGATTATATATTCTTCTTTCTTCTTTTGTTTTTTTAAAGAGAAAAAAATACCACACGACAAAAGTTAGAAATAAAATTCCATATATATCAGCGAGCAGGAAACCAAGTTTAGGTTCAGATATCGAAACTAAGAATTTTAAATTATAAAAACCTAGAGCAAAAAGCAGAAACCAAATAACAGATTTTACTTTTGGAGGTATAGACATGGCGATCCTCCAATCAAAAGTATGCTTTCTTCTTTTTTATAATCAACTAGATGTTCATCGACTAGACTAATACTTATCCCTTTGAGCACGTCTCTAAGCACTGATTTAACTTTCGATTCGGCGTAATTGCATGCATTCAAAACTCTATATTGATTATTCATCTTGTAAGTTTGAATTGTTATATTATCGCCTAACTTAATGCTCAATGATTTGATAACAATTCCAAAGATCTCTGTATTACCAAACGAAGTAGTTTCCGTTTTAGATAAAATTCGAATGATTTCAAATATTTTCTTAAATTTATTACCGTCTTTTATAAATACTTCTTCATCGACATCGTTTAATCCGAAATTGAAAAAACCTTGCAAAAGTTCAAAGAAATACTTCTCCGTTTTTGAACTAGACATTTTAGGATTGAAAAGAACTTCTTTTACTACATTTGTAAGACGACCCGCAATTGAGTTATTTTTAAATAGTTCCTCAATATATTTAAATTGCGAAGGAAATAATTTAAATGTTCCGAACAAGAAAATATTTTCAATACATGCATATATAGCATCAATCTTTCCAAAGCTACTCCGATATAAACCAAGTTTGTAATACTTATAAGCTTCTAGAGAACACTTTGCTAAACCGAAAAAGCTGGAAGCAAGAGAACCAATTCCTCCTGAAAAAGGAGCAGCGACGACAAGGCCCAATTGAATATAATCTAAAATCTCCCCACTTAATTTAACATCATTGATATGATCGGCCAATTTCAAGAGCGAAGATATAATAGAGAGGTCATGCTTTTGATTAAGTTCAAGAGCTTCAAAATCGGGATACTTAACACGCAATTGTCCCTGAAGTTCTTCAACTCGTGATCTCACAATTCCGGTTGAAACTAATTCAAATTCATAAGGAGCGTTTGAGACTCTTTCGACTTCGATCGGCATTCCATCCAAACCGAGCATGAATTCACCTACACTTGTCATTATTTTTGTTGTTTGATGGACTCCATCTGTTACAAGAGTAAACTTGATTTTATCCTTGAGAGAATGAACAAAAAGCTTTTGTCCAAAAGGATGGAAGATGGCCCCTGTCACAATGCCTTGGTATTTTTCAGTTATCACATTGTGCCATTGCTTGAGTAAGGAAACTGACTGCTCCTTGTTGTAAGAGATGGAAACTTTGGCTTTTTCAAGCTCAGTAATATCATCAAGAATAAGATTCGCACTTTCTTCTGGGGTCTTTTCTATAAGTGACTCAAAATCAAATTGTTCATCGACACCCAATGATTTTTTTAAAGCAAGACGAGCCGATAACTCAAAATCTTCAATGCCGTTGAAAAATTTTTGCCGAAAAGCCTTTTCTTCTAATTCCAGAATCTTTCCGATTGCTCCTCTGGAATCATTTCGTAGTAGCTCTTGCTGTTTACTATCAAGCTCAGCAAGCTCTGACTCAATAACTCTATTCCCTTGGAATACTTCTTCAAGAGACGTCTGAATATCCGCGACTACTTGTTCTGACTCTTTGAGTTGAACCAGAAGAGTCTCAAGTCCACTCACATTTGATAAAACGTTGTCATAAGCTTGATAAGAAGTGCTTAATTCACTCGTTAATTCTAAAAACCTAATCGCAAATTTTGAATCACCTAACTTACCTAGATCTATTTTCGGTTGGCAAATAGAGCCCACACCAAAAGCGCAGACGATGTTTCTTTTTAAATCTGCCATTTTATTTATGTTATTAGTAAAATCAAAGACCTCATTCCATGCGGTTTCGACTTTTTCAATTTCTCCATATTCTCTTGTAATTGCATCTTCTAAAACTTTATTTCTATTAACAACATCAGTGAATTCCAAATCTCTGGCTTTCTTTACAGAGTCTAGCTCCAGCACCAGATGATCTTTACGGATTTTGAAATCTTGTTTTAGCTTATTTTCATATTTTAGGAAGTCTTTTTCATTACGATTTTTTATTTTTGAAATTGAATTTCCAACCTCGCTCAACAAATCTTGAAAGTGAAGAAAATCTGCTTTGACTTTGGTTCGAGCATCTTCTTGTAACTTAATTGAGCGAGATAAATTACTAACAATCTGTATTTCTTCTTTTTTCTTTTTAGTAAATTCACAGGTCTCGGGGTTGTGATTAGGATGATTTTCACGACTTTGCCAATAGGAGACCTGGCTTTGATGTTGACTTAAATTGCTTTGATCTCGAGAAATCTGAGAATCCAAATCATCCCAAGATTTTCTTTCGTGCTCTAAACGATTCTCTAGCCCCTCTTTTTCTGAGTTAAGTCCGACAAGATCTTCATCTTGATATTTACGATATTGTTCAATAAAACTTTTCTTTTCTAATTCTAAATCATAAATACTTTTATTAATTTTTAAAATTTCTTCTTTAAAAGAATCCATTCCAAATTTTAGCTGTTGAAGGACAGCTTCGAGCTCTTTCTTCCCTTCAGAAAGTTCTTTAAAATCTTGATTCGCTTGATTAACAAATTCTTTAACATTATCGAGGGCCGTCTGTAACTTTGAAGAAACTATTACTGCATCGGAACGATTTCCATAACTTCGAACTAATTCGTTCAAATGGGCATGTTCTTGGATTGAACTTTGCTTTTTGCTCTCAAAGCTTTCAATTTTTATCTTATTTTGATTTAAGCGCTCAAGAGTACTTTCATAGAGTTTCTGAACATCTTGAAGCTCACGATCTTCTCCCCCTTGTAGCGACAGGAGTCGATTATAATAATTCGTCCTTAGATCTCTTATTTTATTATCAACTTCTTTATTAACCCAATCATCAAACAGCCGGTCACCAAGATAGGATGCTGGATCAGACAAATCATTTTCACTTTGAGACAGCTCCTGACTAAAGGTATCCAGCACTCCTACTTCAATCGGAGCTCGTTCTAGCTCAGGAATTCTATTTACACTATTTTCAGCTTCTTCCTCCGAACTTAAACTCGAATCAGGAACACTTGACATGGCACTTTCGCCAATCACATTTGTATGCCTAAAATCGTACCCGTTAAGTTTAATGATCGGCATTAACCTAGTGAAGAGTTCGGGATCTTTTTTGGCAAGAATAATAATGGCATCATTTCCATTAGAACCAATTGCATTGAGGTTATTAGTACGATCTGAGACCTCTTGCTCAATGACTTCAGTATTCCCATTCCGAATAAGCATCATCAGGGGAGTTTCTCCCTCTGCATTGAGCTCTTCCATGCTAATTTTTTTTGCTTTCAACAGGGGTAACAATTCAAGTCGTTTAAATTGAATGGCCAAATGTAAATAATTATTCCCCCTACTGTCTTTGAAGGAAAAGTCGACCTGTCTTTCAATAATACTTTTAATGATCTCTTCGGGGGCGTTATTCTTTATCCCAACTTCTAACAGAGTTTCACCATTTTCATCTTTTTCAATATTGGGTTTATAAGATTGAATCTGTTTAAAACTCTCAAATAACTTTTCTCTGAGCAGCTTGTGGCCAAAATTTTGACCAAATGAATTCATGCCTTCATTTAGTAAATTTCTTAAATCCCATTTTGTAATATTTTGACTTTTTATTAAATAATCTAGCAAAGATAAATTTTCTATTTTCACATTTATTGTGCCAAATTTTCGCATAAAGTTTTTTAAATTTTCTTGATTACCCGCCTCTAATATATTCTTCAATTCATTTTGAGCCTGAATCTCATTAATATTGAAATTATTCAAAAGCTGCTCAGCACGTCCAATTACTTTTAAATTTTGTGAAACCCTTGCGTAATAAAGAATATCTCGACCATTTTTATCTTTTACTGAAACATCCGCGCCATTCTCAATTAATAATTGAATCAATTCAATTTGATCTTTTTTTGAGAAACTCACAATCAATGGCGATCGACCTAAAAAATCCTTTGCATTGATTCCCAACCCTCTTTCAATTAAATATTGAGCTGTCTTGAACTTACTATACTGAATGGCATAAAGAAGGGGTGTTTTACCAGTTCTGTCCTTATTCTCTGCATTTAATTTTTCAATTTTTTGTAAAGACAACTTCTCAACATTATCTTGATCAATGGCCAACTTCACTTCGCTATCAAAGGCGAACACTTTGAAGCTCGTAATTAAAACCAAAATCAAAATGAGGTTACTGTATTTCACGCAGAACCTCTTCTAGATATTTTCTTGGAACTTTGTAGTTCTGACTCATTTCGATCAGGACAGCAATCTTATCATTTGCCAAGACAAGGTTACTTGTATTTTTATACAGACGTATATACTCGCTAAAAAATAATTCAGGTTTTCGCTTTTCTTCTTGATTCAACTTATCATAGTTTAAAAAATTGAGTTCGAACATTTTTCCGACGTCTCTATATTTTGAGGTACCAATTCTAGCTCCATTATTTACCAGCAAAGTCATCATTTCTTTGTCTTTTAGGCTTAGCGCCCAGTCAATTGGGGATGACCTGCTAATACTCGATTTATAATCAACTTTTGCTCCCTCAGAGATCAAACGAAGAGCTTTTTCATAATCTTGACTTTTAACTGCCATTTCAAGAAGTGTTTGCCCATTATAATAATCGTTAACATTTGCTTTTACGGTATTAGTGAGTTTGTCAGAAAATATCTTTACGATGTTACAAAATCCAGATACTTCAGTTCTTTCATTCTTAAATTGAAGAATTAAATTATTTTTACCAGCACTAACTTTATATTCTTTGAAGGAGACAACCCTTTTCAAAGGATTTAAAGGGATAAAACCCATTTTTTGAAACTGCTCTATTGAAAGGGTTTTGCTATTAACAACTTTAAGATCACCTTTAAACAAAACATCCGCTTTAACTAAATTTAAATAAGAATTTGCATAAGGTGAAAAAACATAGGCTTTGGTGCCTGAATATTCGCCTCCGCGAAAGAAGGGTTTTATTGATCTGATAATTGGCGCTCTAAATGAAAAGACAAACTCAATACTTTCGTAGGAATCTGTCTTGTTCAAATAAACACTCATATACTTTTCGATTTCCTCAGATATTTTTTTAACAATGACATTCATCTCGTCTTGGTTCATTGGATTTTCTACAAAACTTGTAAAATCAAGCTTAGCAATTTCCGTTTGGAGGTCTTTAACGATAGTTAACACATTCGAGCTATAATTGATGAGATAGAATTTTATTCCTTCAAGCGAATATGTCATAGCGATGATCGTTTCATTGTCAACTCCGGCCGCGGAGAGGAATACTTCTTTTCCAATTGTAAATGGTGTTACGGTGACGATTTCGCCTCTCGGGCTCATCATTTTCATATAGCCATTTTCATATATGAGGACGTCTCGAATGTTTGAGAGATTAAATATCTTCGCATTTTTATCTATTAAATTGTTGAAAGAGACTCCATTCTTCAAATTTAATTTACCTGAATCAAAATCAAATGATTTCACTTCAAAATCGCCATGACACTCCCTTCTATCATCAATGACAAAAATATGATTAAGTCTTGAACTTGAAATTTCGCAGTTATGATTTATCTGACTGTTTTCAAATTGTGGGATCATAGTGGGATAATCTTTAAAGAGGTCGATAAGCTCTTGGGAATCTTCCTGCACAAATGTCCTTTGATTTTCTGCAGGTATAAAACGATCCTGAATGCTAGCATCAAGTGAATAAATATATTCACCTTGATCGTAATAGGAGATTCCAGTTGCTGTCACTTTTGGGCAAAAGTAGTCAACTGCTCCCGTATTTTTAAAATGAAATTGAACTCTGTTTACTTTTTTATCGACATTTACATCGAGGGCCCAAAGTGAGGTACAACTTATATAGATTGAGAATAAAACAATATGCTTTAAATAAGTATTAATCATTGATTATCCTTATTGATAACCTTAACATTACCGACACTACCAAAAAAGAAATACTCATTGTTTGGTTTCGCAGACTCTCCTATTGCTCCATTTGCTCCATTATCTCCACCTCGCATTCTCCATAATCCATGCCAGGCATCTCCACCAAGTCCACCATTGCCACCTCTACCAGGTCGCCCGACTAATCCAGGAGCTTGAAGGATTTGAATGTTCACAGGAAGCTCTCCTGTTAAAATCATGGGATAATCACTTTGCCAATAAAGCTCAACGGAACCGGTATTTCCAGGAAGTCCCCCCTTGCCTCCGTTTCCGCCATTTCCTCCGTTTCCTCCATGTGCAGCCGCATCAGCAGGACCACCTCGTCCCCCATTTCCACCGTCACCACCATTTCCTCCATTTTGAGAAATCAAGGCAATTACGAGCTTATCTATTTTTTTTATGTGAATATCTAAAATGAGCTTTTTAATTGTACTTTTTCCAGCGATGCCATCTGCTCCATTTTCGCCATGACCAGCATTGGCCCCAACTTCTTCTGACGAAGAACTCCCATCTCTCCCTCGTGCAACATTTTGAGCAGTTGAAAGTAAATTAAAGTGATCAAAAGGATTAGCATTACTTTGAAAAAGATATTCCAATTTTTTATCAAAAGCTTGAGCAATATAAGCTTTTCCATGAACTTCAAGTTCATCAACGATAATTTTAACAACCTGATCTGATGGGATTGATGGGATCAATAAGACACTTTTATCATTTAAAATTAATTTACCAAAATGAACTTCATGTACTCCTTGTTCATTCAAATGAGTGAGATCAAGTTCATGAATGGAATTTGCTTTAATTTCTAATGACTGGGCATGAGCAAGGCTACTCATCGAGAGCATAAACGTCATCATCAATATCAAGTTCTTAAGCATTAACATAAATAAGAAAAATAGCAATTCTTAGGCCAGATTTGGATGGCTAAACTATTGCTTTTACGAGATTTGAATCAACAAAATGTGACGATTGCCTGTCTCTTAGACAGGCAATTTTTGAGCACAATTATAAATTGATTTCAGCGAGCTTTTTGCCCAACTCTGCCATTCTTTCGCCCGCTCTTTTGATCTCAGCTTGAGCAGTTGTAATTCTCACAGGGGTATCTCTTAGATCCATACCGTAATTTTTTAAGTAATCTCTAAGTAATATGGCCTCTTCAAGATTTTCAAAACCCATAATACTCTGAACGAGGACAGGGTCTTTTTGCGCATATGGCATGTAGTACAAATCAAATAAGTTACCTTTACTAACAACCCCGGTATGCAAATTTGCATAATATCTGAACTGTGCAAACATAAACATATCAAGCGTCATTAAACCACTTCTATAATAAACTACTCTCTCTTGTGAGATTCGATTCGAACCAATTTCAGCGACAATATCCTTTTCCATTTTTTCAATAATATCAAAGATCGCCACTTGAAGTTTCAATGCATTTAATTGGAGATCATCAAGCTCTAAAAACATAGTATCGATGTCATCCATGAAAATCTTAAGACTATTTACGACGTATTCTTCGCTTCCTTTTAAACAATCAAACAAGATAAATGGCGGCTTTTCATTTTCGCTATGAGTTTCGAGGTATCGAGAAGCATCCTGATATACTTCTTCACAAGGTTTCACATATGTCATGGGATGATTATTTCTCAAGTCATACCAAGCATTACCAGGAATCTTTGATAAGGTGTTTTCAATTTCAATTTGTAGCGAAGTTCTATCTTGAGCTTGTACGTTTAGTGCAAATAATAAAATTCCCAAGAAGAGTGATAGCTTTCTCATGTTTTCCCCAAAGTAAATATTTCTTAACTTAGAATTTAACTTTTATAAAATTTAATTTACTGTCAAAGACAGTAATCTTATTTTTTGGCATTTCTGAATTGAAACAACGTGAATAAGCCCCTTTCTTAATGGGTAACGAATACCTAATCCCATTTTCGATTCTTACTGATTTGACATTGTATTTTTCTGAAACATTTGCACAATCAGTTGATAATGATTCAATAGGATTAGAAGTTACAAACAATCCACTATCAAAATCATTGGTAATTTCCATTGTAAAGAGATTGTAATCCTCATCGAGACTCTTGATTTCATAATTAACTTGAAAATTTTCAGCTTTTGATTTCAATAAATCAATAGATTCGGCAACGGTGTAGCTCAATTCTTTTAGACTTTCTCTTTCTTGAGATCTGACCATTTTTAACTCTTCGTCAAACCAGAATTCGTATGTTCCAATTTTTTTAACCCCAACATCCATGGTATTAACTGTTAAATATTGAATTGGAGCTTCATCGATCGGAGCAAGATACCCTTGCAAGCCAATACTGTTGTCACGTTTTGATATTGTAATGATGTCGCCATTTAAACTCTTATTATTATAATAAGATAATTCTTTAAAATTATAGGCTAAAATTTCATCTGCAATTCTCATATCAAATATTTCAATTTCAATTTGCCTATCCTTACCTTTGCGTAAGAAGATTGGGTTTCTACCGCTATCATCCACAAGTGGACGATCATCCAATGTAGCAATTCGAGCTTCTGCAACCCTTTGCCCATCTCTTGTTGAAAATGTAATGACCTTGTTTTCAATTGAATGAACAATATTAAGGGGAGAATAGTTTAATTGAATGTCTCCCACTGTGATTGTTCGTACACTTGAATTGATTTCCTCGAGAATCTGAACCTCACTGCTAATGAGTTCGGTGTTAGAACCGGTAGGTATCTGCATAGCCTTATTTGTTTCAGCTTGATTACAAGATGCTATAATTGCTGACAACAAGACAGGAATGATGATTTTCTTCATGGCCAAGGCTCCTTAACAGAATTGAATTAGTCAGAAAATATCACGGCAGCTTATCTGCTAACAACTTAGCCTGTAATTTTTACTAAACTATTTTTCTAGTGAAGTATTAAATTTTTTAATAATAACTGGGGCTTAGTGATAGTGGGGCAATATGAAGACGAAACCTAGCATCGCGACTAAAGAGTACTTTCAATAACTTTTTTCATTTCTTCATCTGAAACCGGTACCACTTGAAACTCCTCACCCTGCTCTTTCATTTTTTGTAAATTGAGAATCGTACCTCCGTTGAGATCATCTCCATCGCCAAGCTTGCCTTTAACAGCATAGACCACCCAACGAGGTCCTTCTAGAGAGAGCACCAAGTAAGAGGCATCGGCCACTGCTAACATTGATTGTGCTGACAATTGAACTAGTGAGCCGTAGGTGAGAACGATACCACTTCCCATGATATAGCCGGAGGGAACAGTGATCCCCTTTACCACTTCATAACCGGCCAAGGCCACTCCTGCACTTGCAGAAGCTGTGGTTCCGGCGATTCCAGTACCAACACTCAGAGTATTGCCGACGACATAGACACTTCCTGCTGCCAATTCACCAGCGGAAAAATAGCCTGCTCCAGTGGCAGTACCTGCGGCACCAACGGCGACACCGACACCAGTGCTGGTCGTTGGAATACCTACCGCGACTAATGGCACACCAATATATTTAATCCCAAGCTCTGAAATGTTGCCCGCTCCTTTCATCGAATACTCAAAAACTTTGGCAGGAACATAGCTGCCTTTTTTCATTACCTGTGAAGTGGTGAAGCCAAGTCCTCGCACCAATTCACCACTCGTAGATAAAGAAGCGTGAGAAATTTTTCCACTCACAAAGCCGGTGCTCGCCACCACTTTTCCAGTGCCCATCATCACACCCGCAACTGCCGGTGCACTAACATAGCTAACACCTCTGATCGTTTTCCCAGAAACAACAGTTCCGGCGGAAACAACGGCGCCTGCTGTTTGAAAAATGCCTCGACTTCCCAAACCTAAACCGCGCGAAAGAAGTTTCACACTTTTCCCCGTGATCTTCATACCGTATTCAACCGGCTTCGCACTTCCTGCGACAAGAGTAGAACCGATGTGACCTCCAGCGTATTCGAGTACGGAAAAAACTGAGGCTACGGCAGAAACCGCAGAGGGTGCCGTCAATTGATAAACGCCTTTGCCAACTTCTTTTGTCAGCTCTACCGCAACTTGAGTTGTCGCGATGCCAGAATTGACGACAACCATTGAAGGATAAAGCAATCCATTAACCCCGACATAACCCACACCAGAGACCGCCATTTTTGAAAGAGGTTTTAAGCCCGCATCCCAAATCACCATCTTGGTCAACCAGCTCAAAGCTTTGATGGCCCCCAAGGTGTAACCGATAGAAGAAGAATTGTTGACGAACTCATCAGAAGCCTTCTGAAAACTTTCACCCACATCAGTACCGATGGAATGCCAAGTATCATTCCACATCATAGCACTTTTATCAGAGTACTTCTTGCGCAACTTTTCTGAGCGTTCGAAAGCAAGGGCGTACTCGCCAAAACTCTCGGTCACGTTGTCTACGGCCTTTTCCATTTTTTGCGGAATCGAAAGATAGCCTTGAATAAAATTATTTTTGGCAAAGTTGAGATGAGTAGAGACCAATTGATTAGTCTTTTGCCTCATTTTTTTGGCCTTTGTTTGTAAATTCTTAGCTGCCATCTCACCTGAATTCGCCAATGCGATGTCGGTCGCATCACCAATTCGTCGCATCTCCTGATCACCCGCCTTCCCTAGAACTTTACCTGTTTGATAAACATCGCCGCTCATTTCGATGGAGCGCTGATCGATTTTTTTCCCCGCGGCAATCAGCGAGTGAAAAGCACGTCTTCCGCTCTGTGAAAGCTCAGTATCTGTCTGTGAAGAACTGCTACTGAGTGACTGATCAACTTTAGCGCCATAGTGACGTGCCCATTGGCGATAATCTTCACTGGCCTGATCCCAATCGTTCGATGCCATTGCTGAACCTCTAATCAGATCGGCTGAACCTTCTTCTCCCGCTCTCGCCATTTGAGTTGAAATTTCTTCTGCATAGGCATTCATCTGGACAATAGTCTTCTTGGTTAAAAGCAAAGACCAATCCAAAGATTCTTTAGGAAATTTAATCGACTTCTTTATAACATAGAGTGAGTCATCCGCTACTTCGCTGGCCAAGCCAGAAGACACATCACCACTAAAAGTTCTGATATCACCCGCCCATTGCCACGAGCGCATAGTTCCGGCCTTCACCAATTGATGGGTACTCTTGATACCATCAAGCGCTTTGAGAAAAGAAGCACGCGCCTTCACTCCCGAGAGGGAAAAAGCAATGTCCGCTGTATCTGGACCAGGAGGTATCAGTTTCACTTCCGTCAACGGAACCTTGAACGCACCATTATTGTAGAGACTGACGTGTCCTTCCTTGACCAATTTCTTAGTATTTTTTAAAGGGTCTTCGTTACCACTTGGAGTTGCACAAGCGGACAAAAATAAAATGAAAAATATATGCTTATTCATTTCGCTCTCGCATATCTTCAGGCATTTTCTCTAAAACTTTCTCAATCACAGCGGGATCTTCGCTTAGCTTCTCTACTGCAAGTCCAGCTTTTTCTAATTGCTTTTGATCCACGATTGCTCCCACCGGAAGCTCTTGGACATCGGCACCATTCACTTTTCCACTCACCTTATACAAGACCAATCGCGGTCCATCCCACGCTAAAAAAACCACACCATTAACAGCAGAGAGAAAAACTTGCGCGGGCAATGCAGTGAGGGCGTTATAACCGAGAACAATGGTGCTGCTACCAACTCCTAAAATGACTTTTCCAGTAGAGCGAACCACATCATAAGAGAATAATCCCACATGACTCGCACTCTCTACAGTAGTCGCGGCAACAAAACCCGTCCCTGCAGCGCCAACTCCAACAGTTGTTAAGGCCACTTGATTAATATAGGCAATGCTCTGACCAGATAGAAATGTGGGGGCGGTACTCGCCAAAGACAAAGTCCCCATGGCCGAGAGGAAGCCAGCTTGCAAAGTATTAGCAACAATTCGTGTTCCCATTCCTCCGGTATAAAAAAGGGCCCCGCCAAGATTATAAACAGTTCTGCCACCGATCATCACCAACGAAGCGACCGGTAACAGAAGAGCGTTGCTTATTTTTTTCCCACCACTCTCCATCGTGTCACCAACGGTATGAGCACTAGGTTTGAACACCCCATACCAAATGGCCTTCAAATTTCCCCAGATCACATGGGGAAGGGCCGCCAAGGTATTTTCTTTTTGTCCCGACTTCTCATATTCCTTTTGCCACTCATCTGACGCCTTCTGAATCGCTTCATCCCATACCTTGCTCACCTCGTGTCCCTTGTCTTCACGAAGAAAAGTAAGCCATCTTTTCACATTATTCATATCGTCTTTAATATCGGACGGCAGACCAAGTATTTTAGCGGCAATCCTTTCACGATCATTGCGTGTCAATTGATTCAAGTGAATCGTTCCGAGTAACACTTTCTCCCATGCTCCTTGAAAGCTCTCCATCGCATAGGCATATTCGGACTTCATCAAAGAGTTCGTCGATTTTTGAATTTCATTTTTGGCCTGTTTAGAAATTTTTTGAGCAACTTGAAAGATTTTTTTCGCCAGTTCCGGATTGTCCTTTAATGATTGCTTGAGCTCACTTGCATTTTCAATGAGAGAATGCCCCCATAACTGCATCGCCTCCTTAGCACTACCAATACTTTTTTCCTGACAGTATTCCAAACTCTTCTTCGCCGATGGAATCAGTAACCATCCTTCATTATAGAGCGCAACCTGGCCCTTCAAGTTGGAATTCGTGATTTTCATCACAACATCCCCATCCTGCGCCCACCCTAGCGAAGTAAGTAAAGAAATCTGAATTAAAAAAATGAAAACACTATTCATGGCCATCCCGACAACTCTTCATTTCGTATTTTTATGGCGTTAAAGCTAAATTATAGCGAACTCAACAGCATTCTCCACTCTATTTCGAATAGTTAAATTATTAACTCTCAACTCAAACTCGAATAACCTAGGATTAAAGGCAGACATACTACAAATGTTCTTAAGTTCCGGTCAGCTTGAAAGCAGAGTCTTAAGAAAAGATGATTGAACTTTTACGTATCACTTCTCTTTCTGCGCTAATACCTTATGCAGGTTTGATTCGACCCAAGTGGTCAGCTCTTGCACTCTTAGAGCAACTTCC
>Ga0066639_10003586_pt1 | contig 13424 bp, 12 predicted proteins | sample CryGeyCG2114_010_2_FD_59504 | JGI IMG/M metagenome (GOLD analysis project Ga0066639, IMG submission 59504) | Groundwater microbial communities from aquifer - Crystal Geyser CG10_big_fil_rev_8/21/14_0.10 | ecosystem: Environmental > Aquatic > Deep subsurface > Groundwater | place: USA: Utah...
CAAAAGGGATACGCCGTCAGAAATCCGGCCAAAACTTTCCATAACTTCGCCTGAGAGGCTGATGTTGAGCATGATGTGATAGACCAGGGTCCACAGGGGTGCCCACAGAAGTACGGAGCAATAGACGGCATACCAGATAATGAGAACCCGCCATTTTCCCGCGACCACCAAAAACATCAGCCAGGGAAAGACCATAATTAAAGCCATCTTGATAAAGCCAGCGATATGAGGCGCTCGGGCCAGCATTTCGCTGAACTTTTGGCTACGCTCTGCGGCCTCCATCGAACCATGTTTGTCACTCAAATCAAACAAAGTCAGCCAGCCATCAACACTTGTCAATCGGTTGAGATACTGGGTGAACCAGGAGACTGCTCCTGGAACTTGCGAGCCTTTCATGACTCCGGCGAAGCTTTCTTTTTCGTCCAAGTAATGGTTCACAAGCATATTTGACGCAATGAGATTATTAAAATTTTCCCCATCAAAGAAACCGAACGCATCGGACGTCATAACTGTCTTCGTATAATCCCACAGACCTGATTTTTCATGAGCGACTTCTGACAAACGGGCTCTGACATCATCCTTTACATCAAGGCAAGTCTCGGCCCGTCCTCCGTCTGAAGAAACAATGATCTCATCCAATTTTTCATTGATTTCGCCTTGAGTGGAGTTAGCAAAAAAGGCCTTTTCAATAAACGACTGCCGATCAACGGACTGAACCAACGGGAGCACTTTTTCAAAACACTCGTTAGTATAAAAGGTAATCAAGTCTTTCAAGCCTTCATCTTCAATTGTGGCGACACCGGCATACATGACGGCTTTGTAAAAAAAGTCGGGAGCGTCGAGTTGTGAGTGGGTTTTTGACATGACTTTATCGACAATGCGGCCCATTAAAGCGGCCAGTTCCTCCGCTGACCGGCTCATCAGGTCAAAGATAAAGCTGACTTTGTATTCATGACTAACATCGCCGATTTTGTCCATGATATACGGATTGCCATGCCATGATTCACGGCTGAACTTTTTGACCGTTGTCCCTGAATCAACTCGCAAGAGGCTCAGCCCCAAGAATAAAAAGAACACAATTTTAATAAAGGCCGTGACCGGAACAAAGCGCTTGTTGACCAACGAGTGCGGCATGTAGCGGGAAAAAAACCGCAAGATGGTCATTACAAAGAGAACGCCGAAAATCAGCAGGACCAAGCCCTTGAAAAAGGCTTCGGAAGTGATGGCGGCAATGAAACGCTCATGGAACTTCAGTCCTATAAATGTATAAAGGGCCTCGTAAGCAACGTTAGAAAACATCAGTTACCCCCTTGGCCTTGAGAGCACATAAGTCCATCGGCACAGTCGAAGAAATTGCCGTCTGTGCGCTCGGAATGAGATTTAGAGGCGTCAATGGTTGCCGCTCTTTCTGAGCCAACCCGCTGATAGAAAAGTCCTTCCTCAGTGATTTGGGCGGCCACGTCATTGATTGGTGCATTGGCTTCATGGTTTAGTTTCAGGGTCAAATCAATGGACTCTTTAAGATTTCGTCGCTTCGTTTCGATCTCCTCTTTTCGTCTTTCCGGAAGGTTCGGGTTTTGAGATGCGACATTTAAAACGTCAAGCGCCTGGTTCATCTCGTGGGCGAATTTTGTAACGGAAAGAGACGATGAAAGCTTTCGGCAGTAAACGGAGCGCTTTTTGTAAGGCAGCAACGAAAGGTGACGGATAGTCTGCCGGTCCACAAAGCTCAAATCGGCTGAGCCATTAAGGTCAACCAGATCTTGATCATTGACAAGACGATCAACATTGGCGGCTCTCCCGGCACGGTCGATCTTTCCCAAAATGTCAGTGCAGAGTTTCTTTTCGCTCTCTTTTCTTATCTCCATAAGGTGTGACCTGGGGGTTAGTGCAAACTTTCTTGGTCCCCACTCAACAGCGACTCGACCCTTGGAAATTACGGTATCACCAACCAAGGATTTAACCAGATTCACCGTTTTTTGAGCTGCGGGGCTGTCAAAACCGGCCCATTTTGCGGATGACTCAATGAGCTTGTTGTCGGAAGATTTTTCTCCGAACTTCTTTCCCGCCCAATTGGTCAGGTCAAAAGAATACGTATCCCGGTTTGAACAGGCTTTCATGGCAGCTTCGCCGTCGCCACCGTTTCTGGCCAGTTCACTCATGGCGCACTCATTGCGTTCCTTGTAGAACTCATCCACTCGATTATCGACGTATTTGTTGATCATCGAGCATTGGTCAAGACGCATTTGTGACAGGAAGTTCGCATTGACCCTGGTGTGTTTTAGAATGGCGCACCAGGTGGGGCTGAAATAACAGGTTAAGAGCATCGGACTTGCTGCCATAATATCCTTCCCCATATCACCGAAATATTCAGCGTTGAGAAGATTTTTTAAAGTCGCCCGAAGTGTGCTCTTAAAATCAATTCGGCCGCAATCAGCGCCGATGCCAAGATCAACACCGAGATCTATCGTGCGGAATTCGTCAAAAACAGGATCTTTTCTTTGGTTGTTATCCCGGTATAAAAAGTCAGATGAAGACAACTCTGTCCGGTGTCGCCAGTTTAAATCTTTGGCCGAAGCCTGCCACTGGAAAGACACTAGACAGAGAAAAAATGGAAACCATTTTCTCATCAAATTCTCCAATTTAATGACTTTTCGCCTGTAGTTAGCGGTGGAAAAGCCTCAGGTTTCGGTTATGTCGCCCACAAAAGAGAAGACCGAAAAATTATGCGCCAGCAGGATATTTTTCTGCCAAATATTCAAGAGCCTGCCACGGATGCCCGGAAAAACGCTTTAAAGCCTTTTCTGCAAGAGCCCACTCCGCATGGTTGGTTGGAGCCAGCCAGCGGTCGAGCTTTGTTTGATGGTATCTGAAGGCCCCCTGGCATGACTTATTCTTGTTCATGTAGAAAATCTCCGTGTACTGGCCGCGTTTTGTCTGGAGCGAAGCAATGATCTCGGAATTGGCCTCGTCAAAGAGAGCTGATTTTTCCTTCAGATACCGCACATTGTCCGCGCTCATCTTTAAAAACAAGAAGTTGTCCGCCACCCCCCACATGGCACGTCCGGCCTCCGATTCAAAGTAGTTTTGGGGCCTCGGAGCCAGGGCGATCAGCCAGAAGCCAAGCTTTCTCAAAGTTTCCGCAAAATCCACAATGTACCGACTGGCGACGGCGTTATCACCTCCAAGGCGTCCAAGTTCCTCACAGATCACGACCCCGCCACGGCTTCTGTTCTCTTCAAGACTGATGATCTGCCTGATTTCTTCAAACACGCTCATCGTCATCAAAGTCTGAAGGACGGGGTCCGAATCCAAGGCGTCAAGGTCGTAGGCATAGAACGAAGTGGCTTTTCTATTGGCTCCCGCAATCTTGTTGAAATACTTGGCATAGGGGCCGTCACCATAACAGGGCTTCAGCTTCACGATAAGTTCATTGAGCACATTCGTCGAGTTTTCAAATTCACGAAATGATTTTAAAGTGCCAAGTTCTCTGATGACATCCTCAATTGTCACGCTGATTTCATCGCCCGAGTCTTCAACGACAAACTCGCTGTCTGTGTATGCAAGACCGTGCTGTTCCACATTTGCCTTATATGCAAGCTTGATCGCTTTTGAAACCGCCGACAGATGCTCACTTTCCATTTGATAGTTGGGCGACGTGAGATGTATGGCCGTCAAAAGAAGTTGTGTCAGAAAGTTGATTTTGTTTTCGTCATACATGCCTCGAAATGGCGAAAATGGCATTTCCTGATCAGGATCAAAAACCGTCAAATCCCCACCAAATAACTTTGCCAACATTTTGTAGCTGGACTTTTTATCAATGATAAAAACAAGCGGATCTTCCTTTTTCTTCTTCACCGACTGAATGCAATCAATAATAAACGCACTTTTCCCGGAACCGCTATCAGCCAATACGACCGTATGATTGGATGTTTCGTTTTCAAAAAGAGAGAATGGAACCAGATTATTTTCACGCGACAGGTAAAGCTGAAGCGGGTCCTTTAAGCCACGAAAAGAATCAAAGACCGGAAGAAAATTCAACACATCGCTTCGTAGAATACGGATTGCCCTTTGGGTGGAATGGTCAACATCGGGAGAATAGTTTAAAGGCAGGGAGTTCAAACACAGTCCCAATCCTATGTCCGCCTCCTTGATGATTTCAGCTCCGAGGTCATTGTGAAAGATATTGGCTAATTCCCGTATTCGTTTATCCAGCTCTTCATTCGATTCGCCTTCAACGATGACGTTAAAAGTCATGTGCATGACTTTGTCGCCATGAGCAAGGCGCTCTTGTACTTTTAAGACTTCGTCTTTTTGTCTCCTGGCTTTTGCGCTGGGGGTATTTTCAAGAAAAAACTCTTTCAGATCGAAAAACCGTTTTACCTTTTCATTTGTCGGAAAACTAAATGACAAAGCGATTCGGAACGGGAAAGGGATCTTGGTAAAATTGGCCATACCTCCGGGAAAAGCCACTAACGGAGACGTTTTGAGGGAAATAACCCGGCTTTTAACGCCCTCACGTTCTATCCCCTCAAAATCAAGAACGGGACTGTTGAAAACCAATTGCTCCGACATCGAAGTGCTCGAATTGTATTTAGCAAAGCCTCTCTTATAGTATTCCTTCGGATTAAAAAACCGTCTCAAGGTATCGACAAGCTGTTCCCCATCCAATTGAAAGAGAGGTATGCTGGAATTACCGTGAAAACCGTCAATGATGTTTTTGAAATCCTTGTACTCGGTGACAAATTCACTGACATCCTTCAAGAGATGGGCGCTCCCATCTTTTAGAATGGATTTGACTTTGTTGCTTCCGAGATAGTTTGGAAAATAGCGAACGGCCAAATAGGTATTACGAACAAGAGGACACGTTGTTTTGCCTGTGCCACAAGAGTCTTTCAGCACTCTGATTTTTTCTGTTTGAACTGCCTTTGAAACAGGGTGTGGGTTCTGATACCTTTCTTCAATTTCAGTCCAAGCTGAATCATGACTGGAAATTGCGCTCTGATCAAAAATGACCTGTAAAACGCAGTTTGTCGGCAAAGAAAACCAGGTCTTTAGCTTTTCAACCTGCGATACGATTTGCTCCCCGATCATCGGCTCATGCTCTGAAAGAATAATTTTAAAAACCGCACCCATTGAGCCGTCTTTCAGAAGAAAAATCTTATCCTTTGGCAGGTACTCGTCGTAGGGAAGAATAGCGCCAAGAGATTCAGGCCTTTTAAAAAGGCTTTGCGTAAAGCTCTGGCGATCTCCCAAAGCCTTTTTTATTTCAACTGGTATATTGTTCAAAAATTCCATTTACACCTCGGTATTGGGCCGCCGGTTCGTCTTAACCGAGTTTGGCTGCCACGGATTAAAGAAGACTTCTTCATGAGGGAAGAAAGTGAAAGACATCGGGCGGACGTATCAACGCCGAAAGCGGTCTGTGAAATCCGGCCGGTCAAATCGCGCCTCTCGTGCGCGATCCAATGCGCTCTTCTTTTTAACCTCTTTTTTTGCTACAGGGGGCTTTGGCTTCGCGCTTCTCTTTTTGACATACCTTTTCGACCGTTCAGGTTCCCAATGGGCGTCTTCATAGACCAGCTTTATCCAGCCGCCAAGAAAGTAATCCTGTGACGGTAATTCGTGAGGGTGATACCAGCAGAGCTTTTCCTTTGAACCGCTCCTTCGCGGAACCGATCCATGCAATCCGGACTGAGACATCAGTTCCAATGGCGGAACATTGTCGGCCCCGTAATTCGCCTTTTCATCCAGCACTTCAATTTTTGGCGAATTGTGCGCGCAACTGCACAAAATGACGCTAGTTAAACAAACGATTAAGATATTCAATTTGGTGAAGACCATCTTTTCTCCTTACATTTTTTTTAAAATATTCATTCGGAAGTTCTACTTTGTCGGTCATGACAACCCAGATATTTCTGCCAGCTCCGACATTGATCGTCGGTAACAACCCTTGAGCCTGGTTAAGATACCATTGGGTTACCATTGAGGCGGCGTTGCTGGCACCACCGGCTACCAGATATTTTCCCTGGTCGCCGGTGAGAACGGAGCTGCTTCCGCCAACGGCATTGGTCTGCTGGGTCGTTTGCGCCTGCTGAATCGCTTTGCCGATACCTTCGACAATCGAAGAAAGAAAAGCCATCGCCATCACGCGCCCACGCTTACTGCTGATTTTTCCTGTCAATGCAAAGTTATTGTCGTGATTATCGGCAACATATCCGGTGATTTCCCGTTCAAACATTTTGCCCCGCCTGGAAACACAGGATAATTTTGTTGGTTGCATTTGAACTCTCTCGGTGCTCAGATCGCCTTGAGCCTTGGCGACGACAAAACAACCGGATAGATCCACTCGGAAGTTGTTCGGTGCGATAAAGGCATAATCAAGCGCCAGCAGAGACGGATACGCTTTGCCTTGGGGAGCATCAACTCCGGTCAGAATCTTTGCTTTGACAAAACTGCCAGAGGGTAAGGTCACTCCAAGGTTTTGAGGTTTGGTTTTCTTTACGGGAAAAGAAATTAGCGGAGGCCCCTCTTTGCCGCCCTTGGCTTTACGCTTACGGTAATAGCCAGATGACGGTGCCTTATAAGAACTTCGGGCAGGAAGAGCCGATTTTACTTCGGATTTTTCCACCTCATAAGTTTCGGGCGGAGGGTAAGTTCGAATCGGCTCGGCATTGATGCTGACCTCGGATTCTTTGGACACCTCTTGTTGCTGGCCGGATTCGTCTTTCTTTTCCTCGCTTTTGGCCGGTGAATTCACCTTGTTCTCAATCTCTTGAAGTTTTTTAGCAGTGGCTTCCTGGCTTTCGATCAGTTTTTTCATCCTCTGTGAATGAAGCTGATCTCTTTTTTTGTAAAAGTCGGCGTTTTGATAGTCGATCAGGCGACCCTTTTTAAATTCAACATTGGAATCCGAATAATAGATTTTTTCGGTCGTCTCGCTGCATTTATTGATGACAAAAATTAAAAGCCCGACGCCAAGTAAAGCGGCGGCTATTAGACGTCTGCGGTCGGCTTCAAGGTAACCCCTAAGATCCCGGTACAGACGTTCACCATACTTTCTGATTTTTTCAATACTCATTGTGCCCCCTTGTCGGAATGGACGGAAACGGGAAGAACAACATCGCTATAAAGGGCCGTTGCCTTTGTCACGATCCTTATGACGGTTTCGCTCCCTTCCGATTTTCCGGGCTTTAAAACCGGATTATCGACCTGGGACAAAACGGCAAGATTCGGTCTGCCGACAAACAATCTTCTTACGTCAATTTTATAGCTTTTCTTCTTATGGATATTTTTGGCCGTAAATACGTAGCCATTGAATTGGTCACCCTCGTAAATTCTTATGAGGCTGACAACAATCTGGCCCATGCGAGATTTTGTACTGCTGAGCTTTCGATACTTGTAACCGCTGACAAAATCGTCCCTGATCATGGCTTTCATCAAGTCGGTTGCCGAGATGGAAGGGCCGTTGGGCTGTTTCATGCCCTCGGCGAGAAGATTTTCCTGGTCCTGAAAATCATAGATCGCATGGGCATTTGCTGAGCCCATCTCAGCAATTATGATTTTGACCCTGACCGTTCCACCGTTACTTAGAATAAACACAACCTGACTTGAGCCTTTGGTGAATCGAGGCGTGACACTCAGGACGGAATAATCCGGGTCCTCTGCATTGGCAGGTTTTATGTCAAATAAACTTGCCTGGGAGATCGTTCTGACCTCTGACGGAAACCTGAAAATAGTCGGGCCGCCATAAGAAACCCGTACAGTTTCTAGTGAACTGCCAAAATGGATAAGCTTTGCCTGAGCGAAAGGCGTAAAGCTTATAAAAAAGGCAAAAACGCCCAATAAACTTTTTCTCATCATATCGATTCCTATTCTCTTCAAGCCTCTTATTGAAAAGTCGGCTCGACTGATTTGGAGTTGGACCGCGTGATTTCCACGAGGGGAAAAAGCTACTGCTTTTTTGACTTAAACGAATTGGCCTCAGAACGGGTCAAGTGATAAATTTGCAAATGCCATTGGCGTTCCTCTTTTGGCGGCATCAGCTTCATCCTCATCGTAATGACTTCGTCACTGTGCCCAAGATATTCGCTACTGACATACCTTTCTCTTCTGGCCAAAGCTGTCAGCTTGTAATGGCCGCCTTCGGCGATGATAATTTCCTTTTGCATGACCTTTAATATTTCAGAAACATTTTCTTCCTTGACGGTCTTGATCCAGTCATTGACTTCCGCCTGAAACTGAATCTTCAGTTCAGAACTCATGTACTTCGCCAGCAACTTATAATTTTCTTCGATGTTGGCCGGGTTGACGTTTCCCAAATGCCCCATAAATGTATTGGCGGCGTCATCGACATAGCTTTCGGGAACGCCCTGAGGGCGGGCTGGAGTGAAACCGACAATATTGCTCGGAGCCAGAATGAATTCCTTTTGCCGGTATCGTTTCATAAGCTCGTTGTCTGAAAATCGATCCACAGTGTATTGAATGGTCCAGGCCGCGATAACCAGCGCCAATACGTACTGGAGGGTCATCTTGTCGCGCAATAAAGATGCGCGATAGCACAAATATTTGGGAAGTTGCCTGAGATTGACGCTATCCAAGCCGACCTTTGGCGTTGCGATAACCTTCCCGGCGATGTTTTTCGATTTTTCATTAATCATTTGCCCCCCATTCATGCCGCATTCCCGTCGGGATTGCCGGTCTCATCGGTGTTAAATCGGTTTTTGAAAATCGCCAGAACGTACTGAATCGGAATCACCCAGGTTGTTGTGAACTTGATGACATAGTTCTTTCCGTCCTTGGAAATGAACTGTTCCAGATCAAAGTTAGGCTTTCTTTTGAAAAAAGACGGTGTTTCATTGTCTAACATTCATTTTTCTCCCTGTTATTATTTCTTTAATTTTTGATGAGGCCCCAACGGATCAGAAGCCCCTTGATTACGGCAGTTTGAAGAGTCGAATCCATAACAAATGCCCTGTCAAAAGGATCGCCTTCCGAAGGAAGCTCATCGCACCAAATGGCTTTTATCCATAAAACCGCGGATCTGTGACCTCCGCCGAAGTCTTCCCTGAACACCTTCTCCCAGTAAATTCGCTCGCGTCCAACTTCAATATGGGGCAACACCTTTCGTTTTAACTCCTCGCTCGAATTGACGATATGAAGAACGGCTCTCATTTCAGGTGACATCATCTTAGAATAGTTTTGTTTCATGCATCCGCTCCCTAGTCGGAAAAACGCGTTCTGCCTTTAGGATTCATCAGACCCGGCAGGCTCATTTTCAAGTAACGATAGGGAGCATGAAGAAACACTCCCTTGTTGTACTTTTTGCGGATTGCGGGACCGGCCCACAAAGTCAAAAGCAACAAGAGAAACATGAGGCCCCACGAATAGAAGAGAATTCCAAAAACCAGAATGACGGCGATGGCGATGAATGCGTCCTGCAATTCCCAAAAATCCATGATCATGATTGGTTCATCCACGGTCTGTGGGACCCTTCTGCCATGGGATCTCTTAAGCGTTTCGTAGTTATGCATCGATCACGACCCTTTGAGGTTCGACGACTTGGTGGTAAGAGAAGATGCTGTCACTGTTACCGATATCGAACACGTTTTTGACCCAGTTGGGAGCAGATCCGAGAAGGATTGCAGCAATGATGCACATAATGGCCACGCCAAAGCGTTGTTCTTTCAAAGCCCAGCCGCCGGACACGATGGAAAGACCGGCAAATACTCTCGTGCCCCACTTAAACAGTCCGGTATCAACGATTCTCAGAAGTGTTCCAGCGGCTTCGAGTTTTCCGCTTTCATCGGCACCGGGCAGACTGACTTGCGCCAGTGCTTCAACGCCGATAAGCAAGAGAGCTGACGCCAGCACTAAAAACAATAGCGTGAAGCCGATCTCTGAATGTTTTTGATGAAACTCCCTGACATTTTTTGCCATTGAGTGGGAAATGATTTTCAATTCCATACACAAACCTTTCGTTATTCGTCACTCGTCTTAAATAGAGAAAGAGTCACTTTTTTATTGAGCTGTGTACGTCAGACTCCAAAGCCTGTTGGCGGTTGATCTTCAGTTTTTAATGGCTAGTTCAATGACTGATAAGACCTCCTTTGTTGATCTATAGCCCCGGACGGGTGGAAGAAGCGCCTTTTTTGCCATGTCGGCTATAAGCACCAGCGGCACTCTTTCATTGGCAAATTTCTTCATATCATCCTGACTGGCTTTCGTTATCGGAAGTTCATAGCCGACACTCACGGGATCATTGTCCACCTGTAGAGCTTCAACATAAAACCCCATTTCTTGTAACTCTTTAAGAGTTCCGAACATGCGTTTACAGTGAGGACATTTAGAATCAAAATACATTCTCAGACGGAACTGTTTGGCATGAGGGTGAGTGGTCGGCAGATCATTGATGCTTTCGTTAACAGCCTGAACTCCGGGATCTCCGATTTTGATCTTATTTTTGGACATATATGCCGTCATCCGCTCTTGCAGTCTTGAGGCAAGGCGGTTTTTGAGTTCAATATAAGAAAACCAATTACTGATGTTTTCGTCCGAGGGGTTGCGGGCAAGCTCCATAAACGGCTCCGGCGGCGTATGATCCCCCTCCTTGAAAAATTCTTTGTTTTCAGGGTTCATATAGGTCTTCCAGTCAAACTTGTTTTCTTCAGACTTAGATGTCTTCTCTTTTTTGCTGACGACTTCCTGTTTCTTTTCAGTCTTGCCTTCGGGAACGTCGTTTTCTTTTTTACTATCTTTTTCCCAATAGTTGATTTCAGAATCAAAATAGTTGAACTCTCCTGCGAGTCCCTGATGAGCGAACAATAAGATAAGGGTTAAAAATATCTTTTCAATCAAGACACACTCCTTTACTCAATAATGAAAGACCCGCTCAAGCCACCTGTGTGACGTCAATTTGAGTTTCACAACCAAGCTCAAGATAACTTTGTAATAAAGACTTTCTTGCGCGTAGATATCCCAGGTCGTTTTCCGGCAAAAATATCTCCTCGCCATCAATAAATTCGGCAATGGGTCGTCTTCCCACGATTCCCGGATTCGAGAGACTGCCTTCCGGTTTGCAAGCACTACAGCCGGTAAGATTCCGTTCAAAGAGCAAGATCTCCATGTTCTCAATGGAAACACCTTTGGCTTTCGCTTTTTTCTCAATAAATTTTAGTCTTTCTTTATCCGCTTTGATGCTGCAATGAGGGCAAAGAAGTTTTGCAAGCCTTTGGGCGACGGACAGCCTGAGGTTGGAGCGAATCATGTATTCGTCAATTCCCAGAACTTTCAGTCGTTCAATCACTTCCGCGGCCCCATTGGCATGGATCGTTGAAAGCACCAGATGTCCTGTGGATGCGGCTTTAAATGCCAACTTAGCGGTCTCCTCATCGCGAATTTCTCCAACTAAAATCACGTCGGGGTCTTGCCGGAGAATCGAGCGTAAACCTTCTGCAAAGGAGAGGTCCTTGGTGATTTCTACCTGATTTAAACCTTTAAGCGTGTATTCGACCGGATCTTCCAGTGTGACGATGTTGCGTTCTTTTGAATTAAGCTCTTGTAGAAGGGAATACAAAGTTGATGTTTTTCCGCTACCGGTGGGGCCTGAAATAATGATCACTCCGTTTGGCTCTCGAATGGAATCAAGAAAAATATCGATGGTGTCTTGGTTAAAACCGCAGTGTTGAAGCTTGAAATTTTTGTCGGTCCTTAGCAACCTCAGAACTATTTTTTCTCCGTAAATGGTCGGGAGAGAATTGGCTCTTAAATTCAACTGCCAATCGGGATAGCTTACACGGCTGTCCAGAGGCTTATTGCTGACCGCGATAGAAAGGTTTGTCAGCCGCTTTATTTCATAGATCAGACTTTCACGCCTCTCTTTGTTGAGTTTTTTCCACAAGATAAGATCGCCGTCGATTCTCAGCCGGATTTCGACTCCGTTTTCAGTTGGTTCTATATGAATGTCACTGGTGCCAAAATCTTTCGCGCTCAAGACACAATCCCTGAAAAAGGCCGTATAGGGACCGGTTCCGAGGACTTTTTCCTGGCTTGTCTTTTCAATGATGAGATTGATTGTGTTTTTGATTTCCTGACTCAACGTGAACCTCCGCCAAGGCCTTGGCAGACGGCTCCCATGGCTTCGATGGCCGCATAGTAAGCGGGCACCGTCGGCCAATCGCGTTTGCAACTGACTTTCTTCCAAGCGACGAACAAGTGACCCTTTAGGCCGCCACCCGTGAGTCTGCCAAGCTCGCGAACGTTTTTCGCCGTCTCTAAAATTCCGAGATTTTGTCCTTCCCTGAAGCAAGAAGAAGACTGGGGACTGATCATCTGCCATTTTTCATCTATGCTGGACGGACTTGACCGGAACACCTCGCTCGCAAGGCTTCTCATCCTGGAGCCGATCATAAGTGCGCCTGTTAAAGAAGCTGGACCATCATATGTCCCATACCTGGGATAGAAAATTCCCCAGCCGTTACAGACAGGATGACTACTCGGTAAAAAGGTCGGCAGCTTTGGGAACGGAACGCTACACATGGGGGATTCAGGGGCCGAGAAACGGCTCCCTGATCCCCCAGTAGCAGAACTGAGAGCCCCAGTTATCAAACAGGCTTTGGGGCTCGCAGACCAGGCCAGGAAAAGAGGTTGCAGAAGATCCCCCATTCCGGTCGCCCAGTGATCGTGAATGTGCTCAGACATGGCGTCAAAACACATCTTTGGTGGCCTTGCACCACCGCAGGGAAGGAGAGAGAAAGGAATGGAGGCAAGCGGTACGCCAAGAACATGGGCATGATAGGACTGGCTATCGTTAATACCCTCAGATCCAAATGGGATCTTAGACTTTGGTCCAAGGGTCGCCAATTGAGCCGCCACACCGGGAAGCTCTTTAAAGTGAGTCGCTCCTCCATCGGGGCTTAGCTCAACAAAAGTTTGCGGGACGTAATATTCAAGCCGGGCACAGGGCCTTGGCACCGGCCAGCCACACATCGCACCGCTGACCTTGAAGTCCAAACAGGAGCGAAACTCGCGGGCCTTCACCACACTGCAAACATTCGGGAATGCCTCAGCTCGGTTCAGGACACCTGTCAATATCAAGATGATTCCCGCTGCGGTGGATGCCAGTAATTTTATCAGTTTTTTATGTGCCGTGTTTGGCTTCCTTAAGAAATGCGGTTTTAAAAATATTTTCTCAAACCGTGTTTGAACTCCGTCATATAAGAGTCCGAAAGCTTCAAAACTCTGCAAGCTGGAAAACTCACGGCCAGTCAACGCATAGTCCTTTTGAGGTGACGTGCTATAGGACTCCGTAATATTGGCGTCTTGAGCGTCAAATCCGCCAATCAGGTAATTCCTGTTGGTGTGTTGGGACATTTCAGAAATATTGTGCGTTGTCTTTGGCTGTTCTTCTTTTCCGACAAGTTCCT
>Ga0066639_10003588_pt1 | contig 13423 bp, 13 predicted proteins | sample CryGeyCG2114_010_2_FD_59504 | JGI IMG/M metagenome (GOLD analysis project Ga0066639, IMG submission 59504) | Groundwater microbial communities from aquifer - Crystal Geyser CG10_big_fil_rev_8/21/14_0.10 | ecosystem: Environmental > Aquatic > Deep subsurface > Groundwater | place: USA: Utah...
GTTATGAGGTATGGATAAATGGCCTAATGACGTAGCACAAGCGCTTAAGCTCTATTTCTATAAAATGACTGAGATTGAAGGCACATGGGTTTTTACTCAGGTCGCTCCAGGAATTGAAGATTTGACAGGGATGACACCTAAGCAATGGGTTTCGCAAGGGCGCGATTGGAAGAGCATGCTTCATCCATTAGATAAGCAGCAAATAATAGAGCAGTGCCAGCGGCAGAAAATGAAGTCCGCAACATTGGAGCAAATTTATCGTATATATGCCCGAAAGGATCAGGTGATATGGCTGAGAGATTGCAAAAAAATTTCTTGGCATAAAGATCAAATGATGATGGAAGGAATACTGTGTAACGCAAGTGATTTTTTTAAATTGAAACAGGAAAATCAGATTTTATCTGAGCGAGATGCAATTCAAAGTAGAGAGGTGGCAGATCTCCAGCACGCTCTCAAAACAGTTATCAGTAGTGTCGGCGAAGAAAAAGAAAAATTGCGTGAAAATATTTCGTTGCACATTCAAAATAATATTTTGCCCATTATTACTGGCCTACGAAAGAAATTTCCCACCAGTGAATCGATCTTGAGTAAATTAGAGTTTCAAATGGGAAACGTCTTGGGAATGGGACATCGTAAACTTTTTCTAATCCACAACCAGCTCTCACCTAAAGAAATTGAAATATGCTATAGCATCGTACAGGGTCTTAAGGGCAAGGATATAGCCGGCCAACTTGATATTAGTTATCTAACACTCAGAACCCACACAAAAAACATACGTCGTAAATTAGGCATGAAACGGGAACAAAATTTACGCAATTTTCTAGAAGAATTCTTATATGAGAATTAATCAATGGCCAGGTTCTAGGTCTAAGTCGGCAGCGTGGTACCAAGAGTGCTAAAGAGACTCAAGGTTGCTTGATGAAAAATTCCCTGGTTAAAATTGCTATAAATATCTTGTAAAACATCAGGTATAGTATTCTCATCCAGATTTTTACCCATCATTTTCATGACAAAGTTATAGGCGACAATAAAGATTGAAGGCAGCTGAGGAATGGCAGGGTGATGCATATGCCTGGGAAAACCACTGCCATCGGGCAGTTCACGATGCATTTCGATCATCTGGATAACTTCGGCCGAGATTAGGGAACTTTTTTCAGACAAGAGCCTGGCGATGTTCATGGGGTACATTTTAAGTGTCTCTGGCCATTCATAATAATCTTCCCTATGCATTCTATCGATGTCCTTTTGGGTTAAACAGACGTCGCACAGTAGAGATGCCATGCCAATTTTTAACTTTATCTGCTGCCCACGCCAGCTGAACATATTAATCATGCTGGTTGAGATATAGCTAAGCATAATATAGCTGAGAAAATTGTCCGGCAGTCTATTTTTAAAATCATTCATAAGCTGTGTAATGCCTTGGCAATGGGATAATTGCTCAATCACCACATTGTTCATCTCTTCTGCGGCACGAATAGTAAGGGGGTTTAATCCCAAACTCAGAAGTTGCCCCCGGATACTAGAATAGAGATGTCGCATATCAAGGATGGCATCGGAGTAAGAGGTATTTTGAGCCAAAGACATGCGCAAAAGCTTGGTGAATTTATCGTAATCTGCTTGCCGCAGATAGATTTCATTTATGCCGCGTAGTTGATAGCCTACTATAGTGGTATGCAGATGTTTATGGTCGATAGCGATCTCAACAAATTTTTGGTTGGGCTTGAGTATAAAGAAACTAAAGTCAAAAAATTGAATGTATTTAATAACAACATCTAGGTTAAATGCGATGAGATCAGACTGAGAAATATTGTTATCACCCATATTATGAGTGTGAATTAAGATGCAAAGATAGTCAATAAATAGTGTTGAATTCTATAATGAATAATCGGCTAAATATCTAGGTAAAGCTCATCCAGCGATAAAATTGGTAAGTAGTCTAGTCGCTCCCTGGCCTGGGTATGATTAAAAAAATGGGAGAGTCCTAGCTGCATGGCGATAAATCGCGTCATGGGTGGGTCGTTATGTTTGATTCCAAGTGCTTTATATAGAAATTCACAAATAGCGCCCAGGCCATAGGCAAGTTTAAAGGGAATTTGAGTTGTAGGTAAGCGCGCCTCTTTTTTTGTTAAAACATCATTTAAAAACTGCCATAAAAAGACCGGTCTTTCTTGCGCAATAAAAAAGGCCCGACCTTGAACGCTTGAGGGTGAGGTGACAAGTTTCTCTGCTGCCAACAAGTGGGCGTGAGAGACATTTCTCACATGCACTATATCCACCTGGTTTTTACCATTACCTATGATTTTTAATCGACCTTTATGTGCCATCTCAATCGCTCGCGGAACTAAATTGGGATCATTTTTTCCTACGATTAAATGCGGTCTGAGCGAAACAGCATCGATGGCGTGACTTTTTGAAGCGCCCAAGACCATGGCCTCGGCCAGCGCCTTAGTTTTAGCGTAGGAGCAATAGTGTTTATTCGGATATGGAGTACTTTCGTCGACTCCGTTTAGGGAGCGATTGCCAAAGACAACACTGGGGCTACTGGTATAAACAAGTTTTTTGATGCCATTATTTTGCATGCAGGTAAGTACATTGCGAGTGCCGATAACATTTGTTTGAAAATATTCTTGATAGGGGCCCCATACGCCAACTTTAGCTGCGCTATGAATGACCACATCAATATTTTTCATGGCACTATCCAGATCTTTTAAATTTTGAATATCTCCGCATGTGTGCTCTATGCCGTGAGCCTGCAAGTCCGTTTTGGCCTTTCTGGAGAAGGTTCTGACCTGATGATTTTTTGCATGGAAATATAATGACATATCATGACCAAGGAATCCTGCTCCGCCGGTAATAAGAACTTTCATGATAGTTCTCCCCGCTGCGCCATGTGAGAGAGCTTTTGTCTATCAATCTTTATATTGTGACGAATATCGACTGGCATGGATTTGATTTGGTAAAAGTGGGTAATGCCATTTGTGTGTGGGTATTTTTTTGCCAGTTGAGATAGCTCACTATAAAATAATCGTTGTTTATTTCCCTTAATAAGTTTGCCATCACTACGCTCTATGACAATGGCGGGGCGAGAAATTCCTTGTACCAGTGCACTTCTGGCCACTTGTGGGTGCTGGTTAAAAATGAGTTCACATGGATCACTACTTAGTAGTCCCGATGGTGTTTTAACTAAATGAGTTTTACGCCCTAGAAACCACAATCGCTCGTGCTCATCTAGAAAACCGATGTCTCCCATACGATGCCAGATTGTTCCTTTGTCATAAATTTTGCTAAGAGTTGTCGCCTCTTCATTTTGATAGTAGGCAGCGGTAATATTATTGCCGCTGACGACTATTTCTCCCACTTGATTAGCGGGAAGAGAATGTTCAAGCGTTTCCTGACTAAGTTCTAGAGCGCTAATAGGAAGAATCTTAATCTTGACGCCAGGAACGGCCGTGCCGATACAAGTGCCTTTGCCTTGCAAGATCATGGGCAGGTGTTGTCGTAAAATCTCTTTGCCTGAAATGAGCGATACTGGCAATGCTTCAGTCGCTCCGTAGGGAGTAAAGACATCACCATTTGTCAGGATCTGATTATAAATACTCAATAACTCGGTTGATACTGGCGCGCCGAACATTGCGAGAGTTTTAACCTTTGAAAGTTTTATATTATGCTTTAAAGCGTATTTCCCAATGGAGTTCCAAATGGCGGGAGATCCGGCCAAAAAAGTCGCTTTGACTTTTATGATGTCTTGAATAACTTTTTTGCCATTGGCCTTGGCCGGGAAGCGCGGGTCTATTCTAGGAATACAGCTGGTTGCTCCCATGGCCATAGTAAAAAGAGAAAATAGCGGAAAGCCAGGATAGTCAATATCATCAGGTGTAATATGAAAAATTTGTTGCAGAGTATTGGTTTGCTGCCAGAAGATATCATGGGTATATTCGACGCCCTTAGGCGCACCTGTCCCACCCGATGTATAGAGGATGGCGGCAAGTTCATGGCGATTAATTTCTTGTAATGAGATTGTTTTATTAGCGGAAAATTTTTTTAGTTTATTGAAGCTTATAACTTTGGGCATGGGCCAAATGCTTTTGGGGGCAATAAAATATTTAATGCTAGAAAGTTCTTGTTTAAAAAAAAGTGATAGATAGTGGATTGGTCTTTCTGCTATTAAAATTGTCGGATAGGTATGTTTAATCGCTTTCAATAGATTTATTCTTCCCATACCGGGATCAATAAAGACTGGCACGATGCCAAGTTTAAATAGAGCAAAAACAAGCGGGGCGAAATCTAAAGAGGGGCGCAAAAATATGAGGGCGCGTTCGCCTTTTTTAATTCCCACAGCGTTTAGTGATGCTGAAAAATCTTCAATCTTTTTCTCTAACTGAGAGAAAGTCAGGCAGGGCATGTGCTTTTTGCGCAAGTCAATTAATGCGACTTTTTCAGGATACTTGTGAATTATATCTTTTAGCTTAAGATAAATATGTGCCCGCTGAGGGGAATTTAGTGGCATAAAAAACTTCCTATTTCAGATATAACTTCGTCCCGACTGTCCTCCAGTACATAATGTCCTGAATGTGGATATTTAATGATTCGGGCATCAGGATAGATTTCATGCCAACGATCTAAAAACTTTTGATTGAAACAAAAATCCTTTCCACCCCATAGTATTAACTTATCTCCCGTCAGTAGTGGCAATTTCTTTTCAATTGCAACCAGGTCGCGATAGCTGGGATGGTATTTATTGAGTGGAATGTCCTGGACAAAACGGGCAATTGAAATACGTGAAGCATAGTTGGGATAGGGGGCGAGGTAACCGGCCTTAACTTCTTTTGAAAGCTTTTTAGTGGCGGCCATAAAAGTTGCCGGATAAGCAAAACCATTCAAAGCGCGTACAATCCATTCTCCCAAAACAGGAACTTTGCATAGAGCAATACGCCACGGGATATGATTAGAGCAAAATGCCGCAGTATTGAGTAAAATAATCTTCCCAATCATTTCGGGATGGCGTACGGCTAATCCCATTCCTATGGCCCCGCCCCAGTCGTGCACCAGAAGATGAATTTTTTTTACACCCTTTGAATGTAAATCAAGCATCAATTCCTCAACGTCGTCGATATGCTGTTTCAGGGTATAAGCATATTTCTTAGGGCAATCAGAATGACCGTGTCCAATATGATCGGGTACGATTATACGATGTGACGTTTTCAGCGCTTTAATGACGTTACGGTAGTAAAATGACCATGTCGGGTTGCCATGCAAGGCCAATAGGATTTCATGTGAATCATGTTGTGCTGTTGAACCCTCATCCAAATAGGCCATATTGGCGCCACTTTTTAATTTAAAAAACTTGGGTGTAAAAGGATATTCTTGCGTTAGCTCGCTACTCAAATAATTCATTATAGTAAATCCTTGTTATTCAAATTATCGGCCGTCCAGGCCTTAACTCCTAAGACAATGGAGGACAGGCCACTGCCAATTCCCATGAGAAGGCCTTGATCATTGTCACAAATAGTCCCGTTGCGACAGGCCTGTAACAAAGTCAGTGGCAGAGCGCAGGGGCCAGTATTGCCTAGATCTGGATAGGTATTATAAGTTTTTTTTCCGCCCAACTCCAGGCCAGTCATCAGAAGATGTTCATGAGCTTTACCAACCTGATGAGTGAGAACAAATTGAAAATCGCCTGGGCCCCAGGCCAGATTACTGGTGGCAAGAGTGAAAGTATCTCGCGCTAGTTGAATCCCTGCTAGCAATAGCGCCTCAGAGTCAGTTTGCATTTCTAGATTGGCAAGATCACCACTACCCTGGCACAGATGGGACTTGCTGCCATCAGACATGGTTGCTCCACCCAGCAGCTCAATTCCAAAAGGTAAAATATCTTTTTTGCTTAAGAGAGCGGCAACCGCACCTGAACCAATAGTCAGATTGGCAAAATATTTTTTAAGACCCTGACGGCCTAATTTGTCGTTATTTAAAATGGCCGCCAAAGTTCCTTCAATCAGGGGGCCGCTATTGTCACCCAAAACAATGAGTGCTGCCTTAATTTCATCTCGTTCAAGTTTTGCAGCTGCAATTTGAATAGAATTAAGAAATCCCAGACAAGCGTTAGACAGATCAAAAAATTCACAATTTCTCGATAGGCCGAGATTGCCATGAATGATACTGGCGGTGGCCGGTTCAAGAAAATCACGGCAGACAGAGGCATGAATAAGCAAACCGATATCTTCGGTTGCAATCAAATTTCGTTGTAATACTTTTTTTGCCGCCTGGGTGGCAATATGGCTAGGGCGGGTCCCTGCAGGCCATATCTTGCGCGCTCTTATGCCGGTCATCATTTCTAATCGTCCGAATGGCAATTTATGTTGCTGGTAAAATTCTTTTAAGCGCAACTCAATTTGAGCTGAAGTCAGCTCATCTTCAGGCAGAAAAGAATCCATGGCTGCGATCATGATATTGTTAAATTTCATTAATTGACCTTTGGCCATTAGCGGGTGCCAGGATATGAAGGTTGGCCATGCTTATACCACTCAAAAGGGCCCCTACAATTCCCAAAAATCCCTGGTCTGTGCCACAGATATAAAGATTTTTATAGGGCGTGACTCCATTTCTAAATTTATTAGGCCCACCGTAGACTGCTCCCTGCAGATGCCCGGTGTAGCGCTCAATGCTCGATGGGGTGAAGACATCTTCAAAATTAATTTCTAGCTCCGTTATGGCATAATGCCTTTTAACTAGTTCTTTGGCCTTGGTCGCCAGTTCCTGTTTCTTTTTGCGATAGGCTGCGATGTCATTTGTTTTCAAAGATTGCCATAAATCATAATTTGCAATGAAGGTCATGCGGATCACGCCTTCTTGGTATTCACATTCAGCATAGTTGTTGGGAAAGCACATAACAGCGCTGCGCAAGTCGTAATAATCATCAGGTCTTTGATAGTGATAGACATCAGAATCGTTATAGAAGTTTATAACTTCTTCAATGCCATAGTGGCGTGGCAATTGCTTGCAAAAAAAGAGGCATTCACAAAAGCTCATTCGGCCCATGCTGGGTAATTGCTCCGGGGCATGTTGCGCAAGTTTCAAGGTCTCACGCATGCCAATTGAACTGATTATCTCTTTTGCCTTGATTACTTTTCCGCTGGTCAGTTTGACGGCATAGGCGCGATCGTTGTGCCTAAGTATCTCTTGCACTGGTTGTTTGAAAAAAATCTGCCCACCCAGGTTATGATATTTATCTAATAGCAATTCAATAATTGTTCTGACCCCGCCTCGCGGACGAGAGAAGCCTTCACGATAAAGTGCCTTAAACATAATAACAAATTGAGAAATGTCCATGTCGTGTTCCCAGGCACTACCGTAGATAAATAGGGGACAAAAGATCATATCTAAAAGTTTGGGGCAGGTTATAAAGTCTGAAACAACCTGTTTGGCACTTTGATATTTGGCATTTAAATCTAGCTCGTCAAACTTATCAACATAGTCACATAGCCTATGCCAACCCTGCAACTGCTGAGGAAATTGCTCGCCAATGGATTCGCTCAAAAGACTGCCATTATTGCCAAAGCTTAACTTTGTCTGAGCAAAGGAAATACTTGAAAACGTCTGGGCGGCAAGTTGCAGATCGCCATAGGGTATTCGCAACTGTTTTAGAATTTTTAGCAAGGGGCGATTTCGATCAGTTGCTAGCGCAAAATTTGTCAGAGCATGGAGTCCAACGTCAATTTCGCGCCCGCCCCTTTGGTAATAGCTGTTGAGACCACCACTAATGCTATGTGATTCAATAATCGCTACTTTTTTATCAAACATGGCCAGTCTAATGGCGGCAGCAATGCCTGACATGCCAGCACCGATAATCAGTGTGTCAAAATCATCCATATTTTTTTAAATTTATTGAGCAAATTTGGGAGTAAGGTATTCAACACAGCTTGCAAGTGTTGCAAGTTTAGAATAATCCTCTTGCGGAACTTCAATCTTATGGCGTTTTTTAAGTTCCATGACAATGTCCAAAAAATCCATGGAGTCTAGATCTAACTGATCCCGTAGGGCCAACTCATCCTGGATATTGCTTAAATCATTATCCATGGCGATGTCGGCAATAATATTCAAAACGGCTTCGCGAACGGCAACTTCTTGCATGAAAACTCCTTAAATTTAAGAAACAAATTTTTTTATAATAAGACTTGAATTAATTCCAAGCATTCCAAACGAATTATTTAAAATCAAAGAACATGGTTTTTTGAGTGACTCTATTGTTAGTCCAGGTAGAGCGCACTTGGCATCAAGCTGGCCGATGCCATGGCAGCCATGAATGGTATCGTCAGTGAAACTTGGCAGATTGCCGGCCAGTTCTAAGGCGCCAGCTGCTCCCATGGCATGGCCGATAAAACCCTTCGTGCAATTGATTTTGGTCTTATCAGAATTTGAAAAGACGCTTCCGACAGCTTCACATTCTTGAATATCTCCCATGGTTGTCCCAGTGGCGTGCATGCTGACAATATCTATATCGCTGGCATCAACATGCGCCATCGCCAAGGCCTTTCGCATACATTCAATTTGCCTCCCGGAGTTGGGAAGAACAAAGTCTGTAGCGTCACTATTACAGTGGTAGCCGACAATTTCTGCAAGGATAGGAGAGTTGCGCTTTAAAGCATTTTCTAGGCGCTCCAAAACATAGATACAGCCTCCTTCACTGACGACAATACCATTGCGACTTTTATCCAATGGACGGGTTGCCATGGCCGGATCATCATGATGTCCTAGTGCTCCCTGAGATGCGAAGGCAGCAAAAATTCCAAATGTTTGTGCCGACTCTGAGATGCCTCCGGCCAATGCCACATCAACTTCCCCAAGTCTTAGCATTTGTAGCCCTTGGATTAAGCCTAAGTTGCCCGCGGCACAGGCGGCACCAATGGTATAATGAGGGCCGGTAATGCCAAGATTGAGAGTGACTTCACCTGCAGGAGAATTAGCGACGGTACGCGGATTGTGATGGTGCGACCATAAAGAGGTATCTAATTTATTTTGATAGAGTTCATGGATCTCATTTTCAGTTTCAACATTCCCGTGTTCAGTAATTCCTAGGTAGACGCCAACGCGACTGCGGTCGATGTTTTCCAGCGAGATGCGGGCCGAGTTTAAGGCCTCATGCGCGCAGAATATGGAGATAGCTCCTGCGCGCGTTCCTCGCTTTCGATTCTTTTTAGTTTGGTACTGAGTTTCGTCAAAGCGACACAGGCCAACGGCCACCTTGCCCATATGCCGGATCTCATTGTGAACAATTCCGGATTTTCCTGCCAGTAAGTTTTGGCGCAACTCTGGCATACTATTTCCAAGTGGGGAAGTCAGGCCAACGCCAGTGATGACAACACGATCTAGGCCATGACTATTTTTGCAATTTGTTTGGCTGCTATACATCAAGAATTTCTCCTAAAGGGTGATATTTTTTTTTGTTTTTGAATTTCTTGTAAAATTTGGCCAATGCCATGGCCTATTCCTTTGGTTACTTGAGTCAAGGGGCGCATGCTACGGGTGAGGGTATTCAGGACAGTGGGTACCTTTTCAATAATGCTGGCGTAGTGATTTTCCAGGTCAAGTTCAACTAATTCTATAACAAATTTCATTACCGCTTCCGCCAGCTTGCTGGTTAAAATGATGCTTTTAAGCCGGATTACTCTGGGGCAATCACTGCTGTCCCCGTGGGATTCAGATACTTTGAGTAATTTTTCGGCCATGCGACGAAAGTCTTCTATGGATTTTTGTTCACGTTTTCTAAAAATGGTGGCGGCTATCTCTATACTATCTTCTTTTGCAGAGTGAAATTTTGTCCTTCCCTCCGGTCCAATACGAGTCTCCACAGCGCCAAAGTGGGATAGGGTACGCAAAGCATTGCTAACAGCACTTTGTGAAAGACTGAGAGACTTTTCAATTTGCTCACTAGTTAAGGCCGAAGGTGACAGGACGAGTAGGCCGTAGATTTTTCCTTCGATGCGTTTAAATCCAATTTGGAGTAAAAATTCTTCAAAAAGCGCCAGTGGCTGAAGGAATTCTTTTCCTAGAATTCCTTCTATGTCGTTAGATAATGTGTCTGGCATAACTTCATTTTTCATTTCGCCCCCCACCGTCTTGGCGATATTACATAAATTACATATATTACATTTTCGAGATATTCGAGACGATAGTGCTTTCCTTGCTCTTTGTCTATAGAGTTATAGCAAGTACTTAAAGCTTTAAAGTGAAATTATCGTCGTTGTGAAAATCAGGTTTGTTGCTCAAATGTGAAACTGCCCAATAACTTTTCTCATTTTGGGTATTTTCAACCACAGCGCAAAGGCAGGCCTTGATTCGGCCATCATCAAAATCTTCTTCTAAAAAGTGGCGCTTCTCTTTTAGATGCAGGGTGGCATCTAGCCCCAAATAGCCGGGGCCATAGTTAAAGCGAATATCCATCTTGGATATGCCACCAAATTCAAGCATGCCGCTGCGATAATCGGAAAAAGAAAATGCGTTCCAATTGCCACTCGTTGAAAAATTGAATTCAAGATAATTGGGGCTATTTTTATTTTTTAAAAAGAGCTCAAAGCAAGTTGTTTCCCACAAACCATTCATACGTGTAGGGTTATTGGAATTGCGCTTAGGTAGGAGAACTCGGGTGGTGTCACCGTCAATCAGGTATTGGCAAAAAAGTGACAGCCCCGTGCGTTCCATGCGTGCTTTGACTGTGAAGCTTCTGGCCCCTTCTTTGGAAAATGGTTTAAAAATTATCCAGTCCACTAAGGCTATTCCTTTTTGTCTGCAAACATTCGTCCCAAGATATCAATTGGTAGAGGAAAAAATGTTGTTGATCGCCCTTCTCCGGCCGATATTTCTTTCATCGTCTCTAGATATCGTAGCACAATTGCATTTTTATTTTGGGCCAAAATCGCTGCCGCTTCAGAAAGTTTCTGAGAGGCCGCCAGCTCTCCCTCGGCGCCGATAATCTTTGCGCGTTTATTTCGCTCGGCCTCTGCTTGTTTCGCCATGGCACGTTGCATTTCTTGTGGCAGATCGATGGCCTTGACTTCAACTGCCGAAACCTTGATACCCCAGGGCTCAGTTTGTTCATCCAGGATGTGTTGCAATTTAATATTAATCTGGTCCCTTTGACCTAAAATCTCATCGAGTTCAAATTGGCCGATAACTGATCTTAGAGTTGTCTGGGCAATTTGGCTGGTAGCGTGGGCATAATCTTCAACTGCGATAACCGCCTTTTGTGGATCCTCCACGCGATAGTAAACTACCGCGTTGACTTTTAAAGTGACGTTATCCCGGGTGATAATATCCTGACTGGGAACATCCATGGTGACTGTTCGTAGATCAATGCGCACCATTTTCTCTATACCAGGGACTAAAATAATGAGACCGGGACCGCGAATACCGGTGAACCTTCCCAGAAAAAAAACAACGGCGCGCTCGTATTCCTTGAGAACCTTGAAAGTATTAAAGAGCAATAATATGAGCAGGACAATAAAGGGTAAAAAAAGACTGAGCATAAAGACCTCCTTGCCTCAAGCGGCAATTTATATTTCAAGCATCAAATTTTCATGATGGTGTGCTTGTATCATCTTGATTGTGCCTGTTTGAATTTCGTCATGACTTGTTGCCTTCCAAAATTCCCCTTTTACTTTGACATTGTAAAGGTATCTTTGGTCAGGCAATTGTCCCAGGCCCTCAATGATGGTGGCATATTCTCCTACTAAATTATTTAAATTGGCCTTGCTGCGATGCCGGTAACTGCGTACAAGAAAATAGGTGATGAAGGCGAGAAAGACTGCAATGGCGGCCGTGGTACTAGCAATAATGCCTGCACTAAATGCCAAGTAGGACTCATCTGTGCGAAATAGAAATAGTCCACCAAAGATAAGTGATAAAATCCCCGCCAGGCTTAGCAGGCCGTAACTGGTGATATAGATTTCTAAAACAAATAGAACAAAAGATAAAATAATCAGGCCCATGGCCCCCCAATTAAGCGGCAGAACTTGAAAACCAATGCCGGCCAGGACCAAACAGATTGCACCAATACCACCGGCAATAAATCCACCTGGCGCTTGCAATTCAATATATAGGAGAGCGGCACCTAAGATAAAAAGAATGTAGGCCAGCTGCGGGCTTCCTAAGACATCTAAGATTCTCTGGCCTAGGTCTAATTCATAGTTAAGTTGGGTGGGATTTTTATCAACTTGGATTTGTTTTTCTTGGCCTTGCAGATGAAATTTCTTATTTTCTAACTGCGGCCATATTTCAGACGTATTATTGGCCATGCCATCAATCAGATTGTTGTGCATGGCCTGGTTGGCGTTGAAGCTGCTGGCCTTTTCAACCATCTCGGCAAACGCCAGGGGATTTCTACCACGACTTTCTGAAAGACCGGTAATCAGTCCGACTAAATCGTTAACAGCTTTGCTGTGCAAATCTTTTTGTGAAATATCTCCTGTGATTTGGACCGGAGTGGCGGCACCAATATTGGTTCCCTCACTCATAAATAAAAAATGTGCAGCACTGGCGATAATGGCACCTGCACTGGTGGCGCTAGATCCCTCAGGACCGACCCAAATGATAACAGGATAGGGAGATTCGGCAATTAAAGTTAAAATTTCTTTAGTTGAGCTGAGTAGCCCACCAGGGGTGTTGAGCTCAATTAAAAGTGCCTGACTACTGCTTTTTTGCACCTTTGTAAGTGCACTTTGCATAATGTTAACGGTGGCTGGCCCAATTGTTGAATGAAGCCTTAATCTGAGGAATTGATGGATTTGATAATTCGTTGGGGGAGGTAAACTGTCTTTTGTCGCCATGGGAGTTTGGGCATGGCAAATAGTTGCAAGAACGAAAGAAAAAATGAGTAAATGGAAATAGTATTGGACTGTATCTGACATTTTTCTCATAATTTTTCTCCAGACAGTCATAGTAGCTTTGCAGTCTCAAACTTGATAGCGTTATGTGAAGCGTTATGGACACAAAGGAAATGAATCGGCCATGAGCATGACTAAAATTTTATCTCGTCAGCAGCGTCTGCCTGGCACGAAAGATGGGTCATCAGATTTTCTTATTCTGAGCAATGTCATCAATCCAAAATCGGATACGAAATGTGAATGGATAAGAGATGCTGGTCTTCTGATTTCAGGGCAAAGCACTGGTGCTCATGGTGGGAAAATTCTTGCTTGCATGAAGAGCAAAAGGGCCATCAGATTAATGGCGCAAAATCCCACCTTGGAAGTTATTGACTGTCGCCAATACGCCGTTATGCCTGGGCTCTTTGATATGCATTTTCACTGGGTACAAGATGATGTACGAGAAATGCCCAAGGAGGCGCTGCTGTCTTGGCTTTCCAAATACACTTGGCCGGCAGAGCATAAATTTAAACAACGAAATTACGCTCTCAAAAAGGCGCAAAGCTTTT
>Ga0066639_10003591_pt1 | contig 13420 bp, 10 predicted proteins | sample CryGeyCG2114_010_2_FD_59504 | JGI IMG/M metagenome (GOLD analysis project Ga0066639, IMG submission 59504) | Groundwater microbial communities from aquifer - Crystal Geyser CG10_big_fil_rev_8/21/14_0.10 | ecosystem: Environmental > Aquatic > Deep subsurface > Groundwater | place: USA: Utah...
CTATTTGACGAGCTCATGCAGTTCAAAGTCGCGGTAATGGGAGGAGTCAAAGAGACTTTGACTAAGGGAGATTTAGTTAGATTGGCGGATTTTACGAGAACTGCTGAAAAGGAAATGATTAGGTTTTTGCCCTACATGCCAATTGATTTTGATAAAATTCAAAATTTGGATCAGGCGGGTTTGGATAAACTCATTGCAACGATTGATTTTTCCGCAACGGAAATTTCTGCGACTATTGAAAATGCCAAAGGTGAATATTCGTTTAAAAATTTAGAAAAAATTGCATACGAATTGACAGAATATTTTAGTTCTGCAAAAGATACCGAAACAATCGCTTCAGCTCTTTATCAAGCATTTGCAAAGTTTCAGACATATACGCCCTTGGTGGTTGAAGCTAGAAATTTTCTTACTGGGAGGAACGATTCTACAATTCATCCAAAAGATTGGGGTGTTTTTCTAAAAGACTCTAGCTTTCTTTTTGGCTTATATTTGAGAGTTCAGTATTGGCAAACTCGATTTCCAAGGTCCTATCATTCATCTGGGTTCGAATATTTTAAACTGATATTGGATGATGTAAAGCATTTTCAAAATGGTGTATTAAAACGATATAAATCAGAAACCATTCCATTGGACAGGTTTGATTCTTTAGTAAAGGCGGTTCATGCAGCGGGACTTCTGCCAGAGCCATTGAAGCTTAAATCGGTGATTGATACGATGAGCCCTTTGATGGGAAAACTTTTAGGCGGCCTGCCGGAAGACATAGAGGGTCCTGAGAAAAATGCCTTTACTCGGAAATCGTTTGATAATATTTGGATCGCCCTGGATGAATGGGTTTCAAGTCAGGAATTGATTAATAGCGTTTTTGACGAAGAATTGAATCGAAAAATGGAGTCTGGGGCATCCGGTTCGAATGCGACGGTTTCAAGTATTAGCGATATCGCCATTGAACGAGCGGCATTGCTGAAGGCCATCGCGAGTCAAAACAAAATAAAGCTAGAAACTAAAGACTATTGGCTGGATGAATTGCGTAGTCAGCGACCATTTTTTCAAAACAACGAGTCCCTGATTGTGATTCCCAATCTTGAATCTGAGAAAAATTTGACTTACAGTCATCACTTCTTGTCACAGCTAAATTGGATGCATGCTCTTGGTCGGCGATTTATTAAAGGGTATTCTACTGCTCAATCGTCTCACGGTGATCGTCGTGGTCTTACAATGCGCGAATTTCAATCGCTTTATCGAGATTTGACTCCCATTGGAGTTGATCTTAATGTAATTTTTCCAGGAAATACTGATGAAGATTTCGAAAACCAGACGGATTCTGGTTCGAAACGTTTTCGCGAAGCGAACCTTTTTACTTCTCGAGCCAATGGTGGAAGAATCGCGTCCGTTGCTGAAGGCGTTGAGTATATTGCGTATACCTTTTCAGCTAAGAGTCAGGCGAAACTTGTTTTCAAGGATATGGTGGCTCGTTGCGGCTCGCATAAAAAAGAAGATATTTTTGGAAAAATATCGGATGCGGTTGATTTTGACTGCTTTCAAAGAGAGTTCTATCTTCGATTCACTGAACCACGAAATTATAATCCTGGATTTTCGAAAACCCTTCCAGCGTTAATAGAGTATTACAGCGGAATTTCTCAAGACGATAGAGCACGATTTTCAACACTAGTAGAAGGAGCGGTTCGCTACTATGATCCAGTAGATTTAGCTTATCAACTACCAGACGTTGAGGGCTACTTGATGGCGATTCAGTATGTGGAAACCGCCTATTTGAAGTTTGACCACGACGGTTCAGGTGGGTTGAATTATCGAGAATCGATGGATGCCTTTTCCGTGTTTTACGTATCTCTCGAAGAGATTGTAGATAAAGAAGCGGGCGGTTTGATTCGACGATTGGAAAAGATTACTGGTGGAGCTATTTCAAAGTACACTCTACTTGAATTGATTTACACCTATATGCTCCGTTATGGACATCCTCCGTCCCTAGAATCTCGTGCGACGGCCGCATTGCAGCTCGGATCTTGGTGGTGGAGCTATGATAAAAATGTAAAAGAAATTCACGCTGATCGAATGATTATGTTGAGTATAATGGGAACTTTGGCCAGAGCAACGAGCGCAGAGCTTAAACACATGAACGTTATTCCCGCTCCTCCCGATGTAGATATTGTTTTGCCAAGCGGAAGACTACGTCAAATGCTGTCTCGGTAAGTTTACCGGTAAAAGTATTTTGCTGACTCGGGTGATAGCTTGCGATCACATGGTGCCGTTTCCATTGATAAGTCACGCCGTGAGAAAATTTAGGTTTTTTCAATTTAGGATTTAAAATTTTCCAAACATAATTATACGCGATTTGACCTAAAGCTACGATTACTATGGTGTTCTTCGTCGCTTGAATTTCTTGCTCGAGATACTTTGAGCAACGTTTCAGTTCCTCTGTTGTTGGTTTATTGTCAGGTGGAGCACAATGTACGACGGCGGTAATGTATGTATCGATTAGCTGTAATCCGTCGTCTCGAGATGTTGAATTTGCCTGATTCGAAAATCCAGCTTTTTTTAATGCACGATAGAGCCATTCGCCAGAACGATCGCCAGTAAACATTCTTCCAGTTCTGTTTGCTCCGTGTGCAGCGGGTGCTAGTCCGACAACGAGCAACTTCGCTTGTGTGGACCCAAACCCGGGGACAGGTCGTCCCCAGTACGTTTCGCCCAAGTATGCTTTTCGTTTTTCTTTTGAGATTTTTTTACAATGCTCAATTAGGCGAGGACACTGTTTGCATCTGATGATTGATTTGTTAATTTCAGAAATTGCTCGATTCATTTGGACTTGAGTAGCAAAATATCGGAGCTGTGGAGAACAATCCTCGCTCCAGGTTTAAGGTCACCAAGAACGTAGTCGCCTATTCCCGTTCTTTTTAGCTTAATCACTTCTTTATCGATGGCATCAAACATTCTTCTGATAAATCGATTGCGCCCTTCTGATACCTGAACGTTTAGCGTAGTAGAATTAGAATTAATTTCTGTGATCGTAACCTCATCGAATCGGCCGGGACCGTCAATCAGATGAATTTTATTTTCTAGCATTTTGACTTCTTCAAGGTCAATTTGCTCACGAATGACAACTTCATAATTCTTAGTGATTCCAAAAGAGGGATGCGTAAGGCGATGGTGAAGTTCGCCATCGTTGGTGACCACCATTAATCCTTCAGAATCAAAATCCAATCGACCCACTGGATTGAGCTCTGAAAAATCGACGAAATATTCCATGACGGTGGGTCTTCCTTGCGGGTCAAATTTACTCGAGATCACTTTTTTCGGTTTATAAAATGCAAATGTCACCAGGGTAGGGGCAACATTGATTTTAACTCCATCGATTTCAATGGAGTCGATAGCGGGATTGATCGAGATGCCTAATTCGGTAACCGCAACGCCATTTATGCTTACTCGACCACTAAGGATCGCTTCCTCTGCCTTTCGGCGACTTAAGACGCCCGCGTTTCCAATAATCTTTTGAAGTCTTTGTTTTTTAGTCATATGATGAGCTTTGTCGAAAAGCACATTAACATGTAACGTTAGGATCTGAAATGGATGCCTTTTTCTCTATAATATTAATAATTTCGGGCTTTGCGCTCCTTCTTGGCGCGGGGCATTTTCTTGTAGACTCTTCCGTGAATCTTGCTGAGAAACTTAAAGTTAGTTCTGCAGTGATTGGGCTGACTTTTGTTGCAATCGGAACATCTATGCCCGAATTGGTCGTGTCGCTCGTAGCTGTGTTTGGTGGATCCTCTGAAATTGCGGTAGCCAATGTGATCGGTTCAAATAGTGTAAATATTGCGGTCGTATTGGGAGTGACCGCAATGATTTTGCCGATAGAAGTAAAAGGAACGGTGGTCAAAATCGAATGGCCCGCAGTTTTTTTTGTTTCGGTGCTCTTTTTGCTTTTTGCATTAGACGGACGATTTTCACCCATCGAGGGCGCTGTATTTCTTACTCTCTTAATTATGTTCTATTCATTTATGATAAGGGTTTCGAGGGCTTCTAAAGGTATTGCCAAAGAGCTTCGGGAAGGAACTAAGGTTAACCCAAACGAAATTAAAGAGGAACGAGGATTTGGATTTATTTTTGCTGTAATGGCTGGAAGCCTTGTTTTGCTGTTTTTGGGAGGGAAATTGGTCCTCGTAGGTGCAGTTGATTTGGCTCGGATTTTTGGAATGTCTGAGAGAGTGATCGGATTGACTATTGTTGCTCTCGGAACAAGCTTGCCTGAGCTCATTACTTCTCTCATTGCGATTTATAGAAAGTTGGATGAAATTGCATTGGGAAATATATTGGGTTCAAATCTGGTAAATATTTTACTTATTATTGGATCGACGTCGCTGATGGGGAGTATTCCAGTGTCTCATGAACTTGTATCCGTTGATGGTGGTTACATGCTTGTCGTATTAGCTGTTATTTTTCCGTTTATGATATTCATGAAAAAAATTCCGAGATTTTTAGGTGCTATTCTCTTTATTTCATGGATTGCCTACACGGTTCTAATAGTTCGAGAGGGTTTGGGCGCTTAAACGGAATGTGGGACAGCGAGAAGGTATATTTTAAGAATGACGATTATTTTTTTGATCTTGTTGTCGATATCAATGAATCAAAATCTTCAGTTGTTTTAGAAACCTATATATTTAAGCCTGATCGTCTGGGACATCAGATTATTTCAAGTTTGATAAAGGCATCGTTACGTGGGGTTAAGATTAAAGTTATGATTGACGGAGTTGGTTCGTCAGCAACGACCGCCAACCCGATTCGTTTTTTGCACAATTATGGAATAGAAACAAAAGTATATCATCCGATTTCTGATTTTTTTCATTTAAATCGGAGGGATCACCGTAAGATAGTGCTGATTGATGATTATGTAGCGTGGGTCGGAAGTCAGAATATAACTTCCGATCATCTTCCGCACGTAGAAAATCGTCGAAATTGGTACGACGTCGGACTTCGCGTGTCTGGAGCGGGAGTGACCAAAATCAATAGTTCGTTTCAAAAAATATGGTCTGAACAGCGGCCACGAAAAAACTACATTAAAGAAAAAATAAAACGCCTAAAAAAGAAGGAACTTACTACGGAAATAACACATGTCCGTCTGAATGATTCAGTGCTGGATCGCATACGTTATATTAATGAATTTATTCAAAAAATATCCAAATCGAATTATCGGGTTTGGTTAACTACTCCATATTTTGTACCTACCAGAAGGCTTATTAAGGCCCTTAGCGAGGCCGCAAGGTGTGGTGTAGATGTAAGGATATTGCTGCCGGCTCAGTCCGACGTTTTTTTTATGCCCTGGGTGGCGGACTGCTATTACGAGGTATTGCTACAGTCGGGGGTGAAGATTTTTGAATATGAAAAGGGAATTCTTCATGCGAAATATTTAATTTTAGATGATTGGATTTTGGTGGGATCGAGTAATTTAAATTATCGAAGTTTTTTTTGGGATCTTGAAATTGATATTGTTGTAACCCAAGATATGACGATAAAGGCGATTCTCGAAGAGTTCGATCAAAAAACTACTCAAGCAAATAGAGTTCAGAGAGACTGGTTTAATCGACGATCATTTTGGAGGAAATTCCTAGGTAGAGTGTTCTTATTATTTAGGCAATGGTTATGAAAATTAAAATTGCTACATATAATTTGCATAAGGGTGTGAGTTATTTGTCACGGAATTTTTTATTGCAAGAAATGAAAGATTCAATTGTCAAAATTGACGTTGATATGCTCTTTGTTCAAGAAATAATGGGAATAATGACAAATCCAAAATTTCCTGATTTTCACGGTGAAAATCAATTGGAGCTGATGGCAGATCAGGTGTGGAAACACTTCGCATACGGAAAAAATGCCATTCACCAAAGGGGAAACCACGGCAACGCAATATTAAGTCGATTTCCGATTATTACGCATGAAAATATTGATATATCGACCAATCGTTTCGAAAAGCGCGGAATTCTTCATGGCGTTGTTGCGATTCCGAACAACCAGGGTGAAGAAACAACAAAGCTACATTTACTGTGTTTACATTTGAATTTGCTTGATTCGGGACGTCAGGTCCAGCTGTCGAGGCTAATTGATCGAGTGAATGAAGTTATTCCTAAAAACGAACCAATGATTATTGCAGGAGACTTTAATGATTGGCGTCATTTAGCTTCAAGGCGCCTGATGTCTGAAATCAACGTATCTGAAGCCCATATGGAGCGTCATGGAGAATTTGCGAAGACTTTTCCAAGCTTTTTTCCAGTCGTGAGCCTTGATCGAGTATTTTACCGAGGGCTTACTTTAGAAGACGCTTTTGTATTGAATGAGCTTCATTGGAGGCGTTTGTCTGATCATTTAGGTTTGTCGGCGGAGTTTAGTTTGTAATTTTCTTGTTGGTCCAGGTTTAGTCGTGAAATAATCGAAGAATAACTCATGAATGTAGCTTGGTGTATTGATCTTTTTTCAAGGTCACCTCAGATTATTGAATCTCAACTTCGTTTTTTGTCCAATCTGGGCGAAAAATCGAAGATCAACGTTACTCCAGCTAGTTTGGTGTGGAGTCGTGACTTAGTCGCTGGTTCTATGAAATCAGGCGATTTGGATTTGGCGAATAAATTAATCAATGCGACTTTAAGTGATTTGAAAAGGACGACTGATCGGTATAGTGATCGACTAGTTTTTAAAAAACCACTGGTAGTGGTGAGCTCTAAGCGAACACGTCGATCGGCCATCTCAGAATTTGTTAAAAAAATTGAAATCGGTAAGTTTGATTCGTTGGCAATTTCGACTAAAAATAGGGCCGGCCTATCACGATGGCTTATGGGCAGTTTTTCTGAAGCGGTGGTATTGCAGACCGAGCTGCCTGTCTTGGTGACAAATCCGAATTCAAAAATACGAAAAATTTCCAAAATATTTTGGCCGATAGATTTGGCTGAAGAAATTGAACTTAGCGAAATTAGATTCGTGATGAGGTATGCCGCTAATCAAAAAGCAAAGGTATTGATTTATCATCAAATTCTTACAAAAATGGAACCGGCCTTTACCACAGGTGAGTTTTTGGTCGCGCTGAATCCAGAAAAGTCAGGTATTCTGACGCAGGCGGTGGAAGAAGTGGAGAGGAAAATGAAGATTTTTAAAAAAACTGCGGAGTCATATGGCGTTAATTTAACAATTATTACTCAGGAGCGCTCAGTCCAAATTGAGGCAGGAATTAAAAGAGCATCCGAAAAGAAAAATGCAAGCATAATAATAATGCATTCATCTAAGTCACGAGGAAAGGCATTCTTGTTAGGAAGTACTTCTAGGAATATGATTAGAATTTCGAATATCCCAATATGGGTGAGGAGAGGGACATGTTAAGTCGCTGCACGAATAAAATTGGACTTGTTGGTTTACTATTTGTTTTTATGTCTTCGAACGCAGACGCGGCGAAGTCGAAAGACTGGAATACACGAATGAAAAGTATGAAGTCTACTCTTTCGGAATTGATGCGCGACTTGGTGCTCGAGGAAAGAGTTAAATCGAAAGACCATTACGAAAAGATCAAAAAAAATACTGAAAAATTGGTTGAGATGTCGCATATGCCAAAAGCAGAGTTGAATCGGCCTGATTTAGACCCGTCAATCACAATTATTGGAAAACTTTTTAATGAAGAGGTGAGCCGTGCCGCCCAAGCAATTTCGGCCGGGCATTATCAATACGGGGGTAAAATGCTTCGTTCGGTGACGAAGTATTGTATTGCCTGTCATACCCGAAGTAGTCAGGTTGATTTTTATGATCCCAAAGTGCTCGAAATCGCAAACGAGCTTAATCAGTTTGAAAAGGCTGATTTTTTATCGGCAGTGCAGAGTCATCAAGCGGCATTAGGTGCGTATCAAAAAATCGTATCTGATAAAAAAATAGCAAAAGATCTTCCATTAAAGTGGCAGCAATCTTTGAAAAAAGGACTAACAATTGCAATTCGGGCAAAATCGAATCCGGAAGCAGCCGATCGATTGTTAGAGGCTGCGCTAATAAATCCGAATGTTCCGAAAGGTTTTATTCCACATCTTCGACGCTGGAAATCTGGAGTCGAAGAGTGGAAAAAAGAAATGAAAAAGAAATCTAGCCAAAATATGTTTGAGCTAGCTAAGTCCCTATTGAAACGCGGAGAGACTCAACAGAAGTACTCAGTGGATGATTCCTCTTTTGTTGATTTTCTTCGAGCTTCTGCATCGTTTCATGAATACTTGAAGCGCTCAAAGCCAAAAACTAGGGAAGTTGCCGAGGCATTGTTTGGACTGGGCGTAACTTATGAGGCATTGAGTGACCTTGAATTGTGGAGTTTACACGAGATCTACTATGAGTCTTGTATTGATCAGTTTCCAGGGTCAGATATCTCTCAGTCCTGCTTCGAAAGATATGAAAACTCAGTGGTTGCCGGCTATTCGGGAAGTTCTGGAACGCATCTTCCAGCGGAGATTAAAAAGAAACTCGGCAATCTGAAAAAGATGTCGACAAAGAAATAAAAAAGGGTATCTTTTTAGAATGACCAATCCTTTTTATACGCCGTTAGACGAGATTCTATTTAGTTCACGAATTATTCAAATAAATGGTGGGGTGAATTCGAGCCTAGCGCATCAGATAAACCAGCAGATTATCGCGATGTCTATAACCGACCCTAAAAAGCCGATATATTTACATGTGAACAGTCCGGGCGGAGAAGTCACCTCTGGTTTTTCAATTTTTGATACGGCACGATACGTCCAGCCGGAGATCTATACGATTGTAGTCGGCCTGGCCGCGAGCATGGGATCGGTGATTTCGTTGGCGGCAAAACCCGAAAATCGATTGGCCTTTCCTAATTCGAAATTTTTAATCCATCAACCTCTGGTGCCCAGTACTATTTTTGGACAGGCGTCGGATTTAGAAATTCACGCGAGGGATATCATTCGTACCAGGCAAAAAATCAATGAACTCTATGCTAAGGAAACAGGGAAGAGTATTGAAGTGGTTTCTAAAGATACAGAGCGCGACTACTGGATGGTGCCCGAGGAAGCCAAAGCATACGGATTGATATCTAGGATCATCACGTCTATCGACGAAGTTAAATAATTCCGATCGGTAATTACTAATCATAAAGAATTTTCCTTGTTTAGAATGTTGGGTATTTATTGCCTAATTTTTGAACCTATTTCGTCAAGTCACGCTCGTGTCACGTTTAAATAGTTCACGGCCTTAGGCTTTGTGCCAACCTTCCAAAATAATTGAAAGTGGATGAATTTGCGTGGAAACTGGCTGTGGCCAGGACGCCTTTGGTGCGTCTTGTGTCTATTAGCCTGCAGTATACTTGCGCCCTCAAGGGCTTTCGGAATTTCTTATTTCGAAGGATGGAGTGGGCATATTGGATTGGGAGGAACCTATCTCCGAATTCACCAGAGTACGTTGGACCAGCCGGTGCGGCAGTACTATTTGACCGCTAAAGGCGGACTTCGTTACGCATTTCCCGATTCTATAATAGAATTTTCAGCCAACGCTTTTGGCTCTATTTATCATTTTCGTCACATACCAAGTCAGAAGGCGAGGGCTGACGTTCTTGGGTACAATATTAGGGGATCGCTTAGGTTTTCTCATCGGCCCAGCGGCTGGTTCCTTCGATTGACTGGTGGCGTGTATACTCTTCAGACGACTGTTGCAGGTCAAATATATGGAATTAGCAACCTGGTTGGTCCTCAGGGGATAGTCAGCATTCATCAGAAATGGAAAAAGCGCTCCGAAACGCTATCTTTTTACGTCAAATACGCTCCAATAGCATCAAAATTGAGCCAGTTAAATTTGCTTTACAGCCGCGAAGCCGCCGCTGGCATGTCAGTCCAAATAAGTAATTGGAGGCATCGTCCGCCCGCGTATCTCAATATTGATTATAGTTCACTGAATATTCGAATAACTGGAGTTCCAGCGGTGACCGTTCGCTCGATGAGCGTGGGGGTGAGCCTTGGATTTTAAGAAACTTTTTTTGTGGAAGGAGGTGAGCCAGACTTGATTGGTTGAGCTTTTGGTAGCTCGGCGACCTTCATTGGTTGAAGAGGCGAGGCCGCTTTTTTGGGTTTAGTTTCTTCAGTTGATTTTGTGTCGTCGTCGTTGCCATCGAACTCATCATGCAATTCATCCACCGTTTTTGAGGGAGGTGGCGGTTCCATTGGAGGTGCCGCCTCCCCAAACGGTTTTAAATCTTTTTCGAAACCGGGAGGGGGTTCTGTCGGTGGCATTAAGTTGGTTTTCGTACCCTCGCTGAAATTAGATACAGAGTCTTCGTCTAATTCATCACTTTCATCATTCGTTTGAACTACGAACAACGGACTCATTGGCTGGGAGTCGGAATCAGTTTCTGCAGCGACTACGGTTTCAGGTTCAGTTTCTGCAGCGACTACGGTTTCAGGTTCAGGCTCGGCAGCGATCACGGTTTCGGATTCAATGGAATCGGGTTCGACAAGCCAAATTGGTCCTTGAATCGGCATCGGCGTTGAGCCGTTGATTTCGGGGTAGTCCGATGCACGAGTCATCGTCTTGCTTGAGCTAGTGTCTGGCGTATAGATGCTGTATTGAGTTTGAACCCTAACTTCTTGCCCATTTTCATCATAGAACCCCTGGACCTGATAGATTGGTATGGGTTCGGCCTTGCCTTTTACGCGGGCATTGTGAGTGAGTTCTAGTATATATTGGTTTTTTTCCAATCGTTTTGCCACGGCCTCACTAATCAATAAATCGGTACCAAAAACTTTAGTAAGTGCTTCAACGCGAGAAGCAGTATTAACGGCATCACCAATTACCGTATATTCCATACGATCTTCAGATCCCATATTCCCGGCGATGACCATACCAAAATTTAGGCCCATGCCCATTCGCAGTTCAGGAAAACCTTCATGCAAAAATTCAGAATTTAGCCGAGCAAGTTCTATTCTCATATCAATACAAGCCCTGACCGCTCGATCAGCATCGTCCGCGTGTGTGACTGGTGAACCCCAAATTGCGAGAATTGCGTCCCCTATGTATTTATCTACTGTCCCACCATAGTTTTGAATAATTGCGACCATAGAAGACATATAGCGATTTAAAATTTGTACAGTAACTTCAGGAGAAAACGATTCGCTCATACGTGTGAATCCTCGGAGGTCAGAAAAAAAGACCACAACGTCTTTTCTTTCGCCACCTAACTTCATCTCACCCGCCAGTATTTTTTCTGCAATTTCTTTACTATGAAATCGATTGAACGCAGACTTAATTCTCTCTCGATCGGCCAGCCCCTTGATCATTTCGTTGAATGAGTCAACGAGATCTCCAATTTCATCATTATTGTTCTTTTCTAGCGAAAGTTCGTAATTACCAAGTGCAACTTCGTTTGTTGCACCTAAGAGCGTAATAATTGGTTTTGTGAGGGTGAGCGAAAATAGAAAAACAACTAAAAATGCCGAAACTCCAACAAAGGCTGTAATAAGCAGCGAAACTCTTGTCACCCGTTTTGAAGCTTCATAAGCACGCGCCTCTTCAATTTGTGAAATAACGCCTAATCCGCCGAATCCAATTTTTTGATAAGCACCGAGATAATCGATGCCAGTTTCTGGATCAGTAAATTTCGTTTGTGCATTACTTACTACTCCTGATTGGAGTTCCTGAACAATTTTTAGCGAGGACAAATTTTTTCTTGCTAGAACCAATGATGGATCAGGGTGCGCCACCAGTACTCCCTGATCATCTACGATGTAATGCATTGTCAAAAGATCTTTTTTTATTGATTTCAGAAGTCGTTTTGCGGTTACGGTCGCCAAAAGCGTGTGAGTCACGTTACCGCCAGAATCTGTAATGAAAGGGAGGCGAATCAATAGAATCGGATTTTTTTCATTTACTTGCGTATATATGATTTTTTCGCGCTTTCCAAATAGAGTTATATCAATCCAGTCTTTTTGGCTTTTTCTGATATCTTCAACCGAAAAACCATGAAGCTCTTGGAGCTTCGGGTGTACGACTATTGAGGCTTCTTTGATGTCAGAATCTTGACGAGTGTACACCGTCTGCATTAGAAATTCTTCGTCGCCACTGATCAGCGGCATTTCCATTCGAAGGCGCTCTTCATTTGAGGTCTTCTGTAGCATTATCCCGCCAAGAAGTCGCATTTTTTCCGCGAGTCGTTCGAGTTCATTTTGGATAGTCATTCCAACGAGGCGCGAAGCTTCAAGGTTGGATTCTTGAATTCGAACTTCATTGTCGTCAGAAAACAGACGAGTGGATGAGTAAACAATCGATCCAGCAGTGATTGCCACAATGGCGCTAAATATTGCCACTAGCTTAATTCTTAGTGTAAATCTAAATCGCATTCGTCCTCACATTCTGATCGGTTAGAACTGGAATAACTTTTAGTTCTAATAGCATTTTTCCGATTAAGTAGACGTGGAGAAGCCTAAAAAGGCTGCATTGCGCCAGCGTAATTTTCGTGATCGTAATTGGATCAACGTCACAGTTGTAGTCATCTGCATAGCTATGCTCTTTGGCTTGTCGTGGTTGATACGTGAAGAACTTTACGGACGTCGGCGGAAGATCGCAAAGTCTGAAGAAATCGGCGCACTTGATACAAAAATAAATGAAGTTCAGAGAAAGTACCATCGGGACGTACTTTGGGATTCGATAGAACAGGGCGAGGCTATCTATCAAAAAGATAGTATTCGTACCGGAAAAAAGAGTCAGGCGTCGATTCAGGTTGGAGAGGGAACTATGATTCGACTTTCTGAGGAGTCGATTGCGATTATAGATCTAACCTCAGACAATTTTGAAGTTCAATTTATAGCAGGTACTTTGTTTGCTGATTCTAACGGCTTAGCAAAAAATTTGAGAATTAAAACCAAAGACGGAGAGCTATTACTTGATAAAGGAGAGGGATCCAATATCGAGTTGAGAACCACTCAAGAAGGAGTGGAAGTCACCGCAAACAAAGGAAAAGTACAGATACAAAAAGATAATCAAGCAACTATTATTACCGGAAAAAATAGGGGCATAATTACATCGAGTGGTATCGAGGAGCAGACTCAAACTATTCAGCTTATTTCTCCAGAGTCAGATTTCAGAGTAGTGACACAAAATGGTTCACTTGGAGTCCATTTTGTATTTCAATACTTTGGAGGAGAACTCGCTGATGCTGAAAGACTCGAGTTGCAGATATCCAAGGTAAGAAATTTTTCGGAATCAATTTTCAAGCGTGAAGTTATAGTCACACAAGGAAAAGAAATTTACGACGAAGTCTTGCCACTAACAGTGGGTGACTTTTATTGGCGAGTCGCCCATTACAATCAAGATAAGTTGATTATCTCCAGTTCACCGCGAATATTATACTTACTTAATCCGGTCAAAATAAATCTCGAAAATCCGCCAAACC
>Ga0066639_10003596_pt1 | contig 13406 bp, 12 predicted proteins | sample CryGeyCG2114_010_2_FD_59504 | JGI IMG/M metagenome (GOLD analysis project Ga0066639, IMG submission 59504) | Groundwater microbial communities from aquifer - Crystal Geyser CG10_big_fil_rev_8/21/14_0.10 | ecosystem: Environmental > Aquatic > Deep subsurface > Groundwater | place: USA: Utah...
CGCAGATAATCCATTAGAATTTTCAAAGAAAACAGAACCAGCTTTAGGATTAGGTAAAGCCAAACCTATTGCTTCGGCACTAGAAATCAAAGAAGGGGATACTTGCGAATCGGCACCTGGTGCCCAATCTACTTGCGCAAAACGAAACACAAAGTCTAGTCATCTCCCAAAAACGATCGCTGTCATATCTGAAGAAGATCGAACTGAATTTGAAAAATTTTCACTCGAGTTTATAAAAAATCATCCGAACGACTTCAAACCTACAAATGACCTAAGCAGCAAATGCAATGACTCTGAGACAAGCAAAGCGGCCTGGCAAGAAGGAATAAATTCGGCGACTAATCCATTGAAATATTTTCAGTCTATCCAACAATTTGCCGATATTGAAAACCGCGAGTTAGTTCGCCGCAATCCTGATTCAGTAGAAAACATTTGCTTTAATATTGCATTTGGACGCGCACGATCACTTTTGGTAAAAAATTATTCTGAGTCTGAGACTCCTCAAGGACAAGCTTGCCTTGAGAATTTTGGGATTGGATATTTGAGAGCAATCGAAATTTGCAGAGCAAAACCAGAAATTGCTGCCTGCACCTCAATTACATTGAAAAAGCATCCGATCGCTATTTGTTTTGAAAGCGCATATCAGCTCGTCACGGCAAACGGATGCGAATTCTTTGAATCGCCAGAAGGTCAATCATTGTTAGTGAAATATTCAACGATTGCAGAAGAAAATATCAATACTAATCTACCCACCATTGGAAACTCAATTCCAGTTGCCCCAAGCACATCGGAACAAACAGGGTTACCAAATGGTCAAAGGGCTGAGTAAGAAATGAAAAATATCACACTCATCATTATCGCCTTAATCTTGTTTCCTTGCTCAACAATGGCAGATAGCAAAAAGGTATACGATTCAAAAAAAGATTGCACAGAGATCGGAACGAATGAAAGTGAATCGGCACAACTTTCTGCCCTCGCAAAATTAAGTGGAACAGGCGGCGATACCGGCTCTGGCGATACTGGTGGCAACTCCGGCGATGATGATCACGCGGGCGGCGGATCATCCTCTGGCCATGCCGCGCGACGAGAAGAGCGCCTTAGAAGAATCAGAGAAGCAAGAGAACGCCGCGAACGTGAACGTCAGGATGAATTGGCTGAACGAAGTCCATCGGATGACTCGACACCAGAAGACTCTGAAAGGTCGGATCGACGAAGAAACTTCGACCTTCCAAATTTCCCCACAGGCAGCGGCGGTGGATCATTTTCTAATACGCCTGCTTTAGACAGATTTTCACACTCCCCGAAGACAGACGCTTCACTCGTCGCTCCACCTGCTCTAGGACAAGTCGGGCTCGGAAAAAGTGAAACCAAATTTAGAGACCGCAGCAAAAAAGAAGCCGGTGCTTCGAAACAACAATCAAAGGGTGACGATGGAGCGCTCGGCAATAACTCCAAGAATGAAGAAGAAAACTCTAACTCAAGATCCGTCGCGAGTATTGGTATCAATAACACAGATGATGGTGGATTTGATCCAATAAAAACCAATCCCACTCAGGCCTGTCAAGACGTGAGCTACACACCGACATTCCATCCTGGCGCAAACCGAAAATATCGCCCCGATGAATACACTCACATTTACTCGCTGCTTAAGACGGGTCGATTTCCAAAAAATTCTCCGTTCAAAGCAGATAAATTAAATGAGCTTTCCTGGGCTGCAAGGTATTACATCCCCGTTTCAGTAGATTCAGGCGAAGAACTAAAGGCGTATGATATTTTAGTTTCAACAGAAAAAGAGAAAACTGAATCTTATGAAGTATTTTTAGTATTGAATTTTGATACGAACAAAAGCGAAGTGAGTGCGCGATGTATTCACCCGCAACCCAAAAAAGATATGGTAGATAAATTTCTAGTCAATGTTTCTGGATCAAGCGATAGAAATCTTCCTGATTCATTTGGACTGAGAGTACGCCCAGAAACAAAAGTCGTTTGCGACGCCAATCAAAAAAGTTCGATTCAAACTAATAAAACTAAGTCCAACAACCCCATATCTCCGCAATCCCAAACCTCTGCGCAACCTAAACCTTCGACCGCATATCGAGCTCCAGGAAGCGGTTCAGCGGCCAAATAGTTAAGTTCGGATACGCCAATTTTCAGAAATCTAAGATTCCACTATAGACTCACTGCATTAAGTCTATATTATAATTTGAATATAAATTGATGTCGCACTAGCCAGCAGGTCAAAATTTAGTTAAGTTTAGCCAAGACTATAAAAACCAAACGATTCAGTTTCAACTTGGGTCGTCATTAGGGAGGGTAGATTATGTCTAAATGGATTTCACGCGCATTGTTCGCAACAACAGTATTTGTATTAGCACCAACCACATTCGCTGCTGACTTTTTCATGCATGACGGAATGCTGGGGGCTCGCTGGAAATATCAAAAAAATGTAGCAGGTAAAGAAAAGACAAACGATGTTCAATACCACCTCGACGCCGGCGGCGGCGTTGGTGTTATGGAAAATAAACTTAAGTTAGAATTTCACGCACGAACGGGCAGTAGCTACACGAGCGGTTGGTCCAACACTGGACTCGGAAGAAGTGACGATAGTTTTGATTTCCACGTTCGACGCCTTTACCTCAGTTATCAACCCAGTACTATTTGGGGATTCATGACCGGTTCAATGGCCCAAGAATATGGCGCTGGAACATCCAACACCTCGTTTGACGGTGATGGCTGGATCACAGGTTATCGAATCAACTATAGCCGAAACAGTTCTAAATTTCATTTCACTTACGGTGACCTCAGCGACTACTCAAAACCTAGTTTTTTTGAACGAACCGAAGGAATGGGCGAGTTTAATTTTGGCCATATGATTTGGACATACGATACGGAATCAAAAAATCAAGGCAGCTTCGGCTATATTTATAACGTGACTGACAAAGCCGATCACTATGCACAAGTTGCATTTAAGAAGAACTATAATGATGGCGATCAATATGTCGTTATTGAAGACACATTGGCGTTAACTAAAAAAAGGGGTAATGCAGTCGGCCTAACAATGGGTTCAAAATTTGGATCGATGATGAAAGCATCACTTGCCTGGGCACATAAAACGACTAGCTTTATTCTACCGACAAATGACAAAATACTTGCTGGTCACAATGCTTGGTTAGCCCTGAAATTTCCAAAAATTTGGAAAGGCGGAGACCTTTATGATGCGGAATTGTTTGTGAATCATATTCACAATCTATCACATTCAAAAGGTTTTCGATCAGAGTTAGGCCTAACGCTCAAATTCTAATAGAGAATCTATTTTCACTGAAAAGCCGGGTGTTGAATGACATCCGGCTTTTCTTATATCCCGTCCCAATCTCCAAGCGTATAAAAGAAGTTTCCATTTTCAAAATCTGCTTGTTCTTCGATTGTCAGCATTGATTTCGAATACAAAAGACTCAACTCAGATGAAAGAATCTCATCAGACTTAAACGCCGATCGAAGATTAGATTTGGCTGGAATCCACATGCTCAATTTTTGCGCACAGGCCCATTTTCGTGCTCAGTTCGGTAGTCACCTGACTGGCAAATCCATAACCGAAGCTAATTTTTCCGTCGTAATCTTTTTGAATCGCAACGCTCGCCTTCAACAACCGAATTAGGTCAAAGGGCGTCGACTTCGAAGCGCATCTCATCACGTCAATGGCTTGTGCGGCCCAACCTTCCCGATCACGCAGCTGAACACTGCAACCACGTAATCCAAAATGAGCAATCAAATCTCCCCCCGAAAACCCGACAATTGATTTCGGCTCGGCGGGCATGTGGGAATATTTCCATTCGAACTCTGCCGGCTGCATATCCCTATGCATCGCTCCCCTGAATAGTCTTAAAAACTTTGGGACATCCTTTTTTTCGATGGGTCGAACTTCTCGAATCCCAGTAGTATCGCCGCCTCGAGAGCGTCGGATTCTTGACAAGACTCCAGGCAGCTTAGACGGTTTCTGGCTAACAATTTGGCTCGGTGTTTCATTCATTGCCGCAAAGAATATCCAAGCACGCAGCGATAACAATCTAAATCGTATTTAACAATAGGCGCTAGCCTGTCCTATACGTTCATGATTAAATAATAGTTAAGGGAAAGATCGCGTCAAAATGCACTTAGTCATTCAAAAATATCAAACGATTATAATCCTTTGGGTATCCGAAAGCGTATCGAAACGGGACCTCGCCATCTTGGCAGCAGGTATCATCAACTTAGCAAAAAAAGATGCGCGTAAACTAATTGTAAATGTCATTTCCGAGAAAAACGAAATCTTCAAAGAGGCCGGAAAAAAATTCAACGAAATTAGAACACTCCTAAAACTCTTTGAACAAGCCGACGATGAAACGGTCGAAAGCAAAAAACCCAATAATCAACGATTCTTTCTTGTATCCACATCGATTCCAAAATCAGATTTTAAAGATTTAAAAACCCTACTCGGAACAATTGAAGACGAAGAAGGAATCGCGATAGTAAATTTAGCAGGACGAGAATATGAGGCTAAACGCTTAGAGTTGAGCATTCAACAAGTTAAGTCAGAAATCTTACAAACCATTCAAGATCAACTTGGCAATATTATCACCATTGAAAATAAAGAAGAAATTAACGAAACCGAAATTAATCACCAATTTCAATTAAAGTATCAAGAAGTGGTTGCCTTGGAAAATATTTACGATCGAGTTTATAAAAAAATAAAACTCCTATTGGATAATAGGAAATTGGATCTCAAAGCGAAATCGGAAAACGCCCCTCACATCAAAATACTCATTCCGAACAAAGAAAAATTAGAGTCAATGTTGGAGGCACAAGTTAAGTAATGTCTGATACCAATCAACCAATAACCGAAGATACCGATTACGAAGAAAGACTCGAAGCGGCTGAAAAATCTATTTTGCTACATAGGAAAGAATTGGCAAAACAAGAAGAGTTGCTCATTCGAGTTGAATCCACCGCTGAAAAAATCTCTCGCGTATCCGAAAAACAGGAAATTATTGAAAAATATTTCCTCTACCTGATGCAGGAACTGAATACCCTTAAAGAATACAAATGTGCTTCGGAGCTCAATAAAAAAATCGAATCTACAATTGCAAAACTCGAAGCCCAGGCCGAAGGTGAAAGCAAGAGCGAAAAAAATGGTGCTGAAGGCAATGATGATGAAGGTAGTGGCGATGCAAAAAAATAGCTTATTTCTACATTGCGAAGATCCTGATATCGGTGCCAAATTGAACAAAATTTTCACTAAACTAGAATTTCAATCTTCTATCTACGAGTCAAAAGAATCTTTCATAAATGACGTTAAAGAAGAAAGACCTAGTTGTATTGGCGTCGTCTCCGGAAAGGACATGAAAGCAGATTTCGTTCTTTTAACCACCATAAGAAAAGAAATCGGTATTGGAATCCCACTTTACTACTTCTCTCAATCCACGCACCGAAAAATATTGGATGCGGCTGAAAAATTTAAGATCACTGAAGTAATCAGACTACCTACCAAAGTAGGAAATGTTGCAATTGCGTTGAGCAAATTGTTTAAAAATAAATCGATCCATACTGAAAAGAAAAAAGCAGAGAATATGGGTGCCGAAGCATTTACCATCGACGCCGACATTCCAGAAATTGCGACCTATTCCGCTCCAGAGATACTGAAAACCGTAATGCAAACCATTATCCCTCAGATTAGCCAACTTTTTGTATTTTTTGAAGACTTGGACGAACAAGAATCCCGCGTTAAATTTTACCTGTCGCATCTTAAGGATTATGAAGAAAATTACTCTAAAATCGTTGACTCGATGAAACGCGGTGAAGACAAATTAACCCTAGAGCAAATGCTTCGACTCTTTGGCGTAAATAATTCAAGAAATTTTCTGTACACTGTCAGATTGGCTGAACTCATAAAGCCCGAGGCACTCAAATGGGACGAAACTACTGGAAAACCAAACGTAGAGGTCAATGAATCACTACAATTTGCCCTCGCCTCTGTTGCGCATTTTGGTGAAGAAAGCCGCGACCGAAACATGGCGCTCATGTCCGGAATCTTAATTGACTATTTATCCCAATACGGAAAGGAGCGTTCCAAAGCTGGAGCTAAATTGAAAGGATTTGTCGAAGCTTTATTTGAGTCTGCAAAAGAAGAAGCCAGTAAAGCTATTAAGATTGGGCGCAAAATGGAGAATCTATCTCTAGCCAAGTACCTTATTCCAACAACATTCCTTCGCTACTCAGGTCGATTATTATTCGCGATATTAGAAGATAGCTATTTAGATTGGTATGCAAAAATCGAAAAAAATGAATGGCCCGACGACTACATTTCTCTATTAGAAAGAAAAAAATTTGGCACAACATCTGCTGAAATCGGCGCCCTGATTGGCTCTATTTTATTCGATGATAAAAATATGATATTTGAATCTGTTTATTTTTCGGAAAACCCTATTTTGCTTAAAAATGAATCGGATCCGGCAACTTACCGACTAGCTCTCGCAAGCCATAAAGCACATGCCTAAACAGATATTTCTTTTCTACGATTGTATGAAAGCTCATATTTTTTAGGCAGACCCTTAAATGCATCAGCTTTTGATTCAATTAAATTAAAACGAACAAGGTGCCATATCGCTGCAACGCCATCCTTCCAGGAAATCTTTTTCCCTTGCAGGTATGATCTCGGAAAGTATTCGATCGGCACTTCATAAACTCGGGCTTCAGATTTTGCCAAATAGGCTGTAAGTTCTACTTCAATTCCAAATCTCTCGGATTTCAAATTCATCGATTTAAGTAAATCGGCTCGAAATACCTTATAACAAGTCTCCATATCGGTTAAATAAATTCCAGACAAAAGATTGCTTAAAAATGTGAGAAATCGATTGATAAAATAATGATAGGTCCGATGCACTTGAGTCGAACTCTTTTTAAATCGACTTCCAAAAACTACATCAGCATTTTCAGATAATAGTGGTTCTATTAATTTCGGAATATCAAATATCGAATATTCAAAATCTGCATCTTGAATCATAATCAATGACCCGGTACAGACCATCAAGCCTGCTCTAACGGCTGCACCCTTCCCCTGATTCCGACTCTGAAATAATAGCTGGAATCCAAATTTTTTTGACATTTCCCTTAAAATTTCGGCCGTGCCATCAGAGGACGCGTCATCAACAACGATCCACTCTATTTCTATTGGTGTCTTGAGTTTTTGAAAATATACAAACACGTCTCTAATCGAAGTCACTTCATTGTATACGGGTACAACTATAGAAAGTTTTTCAGAAATCATATACAGATTCATTTAGCATCTAATCTATTGAAAAGAAATTCCGCCGAGAACAACGCGGCAGTTCAAATCTGGATTCAGTCCAACCAGCCCAATCCTTAATCGGCCTTTTTTTGTGCCAGGAGTCAGAGAGTCCAACTCTAAGTTGAGGTTTTGAATGGAAAAATAGCGGTTGTACCAATTTTTCAACCCCAGACCGCATGCCCACCCGAAGTGACTGCACGCCTCTCGCTCCACATTTAAATCGGCATTTCTTTCTAGAATTTTCCCCTGATCGGCGCCAAGCGCTGTCCACTTAAGCGTAATCTGGGCGTTCGTTTTGCAGCTACTTTCGGCTGCAACAGAAATCACCCTAACATTTTCGTCGATCACTCCTACCAACTCCAGCTTTCCATCTTCAGAATATTCGTAGCCTAACTTTCGATTTGGCCTTTCGGGATTGATGCCATCTAAAAACCTTGATGAAATTCTAGTATCAGAATTGAATTCGAAACTGATATTCTTATATGCTTTTGGTGCAAATCTTCTAATGTCCGTTCGATTAAGCACAATGAACTCATCCGAAATCGTGTTTCGATAGCTCTGGACTGGCATTGATCCATTATACACCGCACGATCTACACATTTGCCATCGGCTAACTTCTGCCAAAATCGCTCACTCCGAGATTCAAACCACTTTTCTGAATTTGCATAACGACGACATCCTAATACTACATTTCCAAATTTAGTCGAATCGGCCCATTTGAGATCGGTATTCAAATCCAAAAATGGATCAAATGTTTTGACCTGATCCGGAAAAAATTTTGATTGATCAATTACCGGCCTAAGGTGTTCGTCTATGTACCAACCCATAACCGGGTCTACTGCAACCTCATTGCCGGCTAACATTTCCGTCTCCGAAAACTTTGATGTACTCAATTCACCTTTCTTAAACAGCTTAGGCAATGATTTTAATTCAGATATAAAATATTCTGGATCACCGACTCGGTAAAAAGAGCAGACGATTGCAAAATAGACAAAAGAAAGTATAAAAAAGGATTTTCTCTTTTTTTGTTTAAACTGTGATAGATATGCAATCGATATCACTAATAACGACGTCAAAAGCGACAAATGCAAAAATGATGAGCTCATCCGATTTTTGTAAAAAAGTAATATCCCGAGCGACATTAGAAATATAAATAATTTTGGTATGAAATGGTATTTTCTCCATTTATGAGGAATCGCGAAGGCACCATGAAAAACCCAAACCGCCGGCCAGATCGCATAAGGAGACAAAGACAGTAGATAATCTCCGGAATCGTTTAGCGGCAACATGCGCTGTAAAACTGATAGCGACTCGGAATAGGAGATTAGAAATGACGGATTCAAAAGAAAAATCAACGCACACTGAATCACGAAAAAAATGCCGCTTGAAACCAGCGCTAGCAAAAGACGTTCTCCATATAAACTTTTTTGTAGCGAAAACAAAAACCAGCTTAATACTAATATTAGAATAAATGTGATTGATGTCCCTGCGGCCAACGTACCGGTCAGAAAAAAAAGCACCGAATACCGCCTGCTACCGGGTCGCGTGAGGAGTTTCAATGTAAATATAAAAAATAGAACCACCCAAAAAAAGAAGAAGAGATCATTCGACTCAGAGATTTGGAAGTTTCCGAATGTTTCGAACAAATACAGGGACATCGCAAGAATCGCGGCCAGCTTCTGATCTCCGATCCAATGGAGGCCTGCAAAAAATACCGCCAAGAGTGACAATCCCAATAGAACTGAAAGGATTGCTCGCTGCAAGAAAACAGTCTTTGAGTCGAAGCTGGTTCCATAAACGTACCGGTCACCAGGAATATCTAGTTGTTTTGGTTGATCAGTAAATCGAAAAAATGCTCGAATTAGAAATGATTGAATCAACAACGTTGGCCCATGAAAACAACCATGCATATTTTTTTCGTAGCAATAGACCTTTTTAGAGGTTTTATCTAAAGCTTGTTTAAGCGAATTATTTGCTATGCTCTCGGATTTTTCGAGTCGACTTGCGTCCAACGAAAATGTTTTCGCTAGTTGATTGGCAATTCCACCGCCCGCGTAAATAGAAGTGATAAAAAGGGAAAAAACGATAAACGGTAGGCGCAGCCACTTCATTCATACTCTTCGTGCTACTTTATGCAGCGTTTTTTTTTCCGCCGTCTCGGCGTTCAATTAGAACGTAATTGGTGCAGGTCTCGCCCGAATATATTTGGCGAGGTCGACCAATGCGCGTTGAAGCATTTTCATTCATTTCTTTCCAGTGAGCAATCCACCCCGGTAATCGTCCCAATGCAAACATTGGGGTGAACATATCAACTGGAATGTTTAACGCGCTGTAAATAGTTCCACTATAAAAATCAACGTTCGGATAGAGTTTCTTATCCTTGAAATAAGGGTCTTTAAGTGCAAATGCTTCTAGCTGCTTTGCAATCCCCAATAAGGGGTCTTGAACTCCCAATTTTTCCAGTACTTTGTCACACGCGACTTTAATAATAGACGCTCGAGGATCAAAATTCTTATATACCCGATGTCCAAAGCCCATCAGTCTAAATCCAGATGTTTTATCTTTAGCCATTTCTACAAATTTGGCAACATCACCGCCTTCACGATGTATTTCCTGAAGCATTTCTATAACAGCCTGGTTTGCTCCGCCGTGAAGCGGTCCCCATAAAGCGTTTACGCCTCCTGATATTGACGCGAATATATTTGCGGCGCTACTTCCTACCAATCTGACTGTTGATGTGCTGCAATTTTGCTCATGATCTGCGTGAAGTATAAGTAAAAGATTCAGCGCATCGATGATTTCTTGCGGTACAGTAGAGTCTTTTCCGGGTTCTCCGAACATCATATTAAAAAAATTCTCACAGTACTCTAGTTTTTGATTGGGGCGAACCAATGGTTGCCCGGCCTTAGTTCGATGAATGGTTGCACAAATTGTTGGCATCTGGCCAAGAAAACGCACAGTGGCTTCGCGAACGTGTGAAATATTTTTGGGGTCTAAAACATCGCTATGCACTCCAGATAGTCCACAGCATACAGAACTCAAAATCGCCATAGGATGTGCATCCTTTGGATAAGCCTGAATCACTTTAATGAGGCTTTCATCGAGCGTTCCGTGACTATTTACTTCGCTTACAAAAGCATTGTATTCTGACTGATCGGGCAGGTACCCGTGAATAAGCAAAAAACTAGTTTCTAAAAAATTTGATTTTTCGGCAAGTTGCTCAATCGGAATGCCTCGATATCGCAGAATACCATTTTCGCCGTCTAGAAATGTAATCGCGCTTTCAGCTGAAGAGGTGTTTCCAAAACCATTGTCTACCGTTATGTATGCGGTTTTGGATCGCAACGTTGAAATATCAATACCCATTTCATTTTCAGTGCCCTTGAGAACAGGAAATTCGAAATTTTGATTGTCTATGGTTAGCTTTACCGTTTTGTTGCTCATAAAAATGCTCCCTAAATTTGAAAATATTCCAAAAACTATATCGGAATATTGACGATAAGCTTTAGGTGAAAATGTTTAGATCCGGCAAATATTGATTTTTCCAGCCCGCTTTGCATTTTCATAAGTCGGGCTGACTTCGGGCAATTTTGAACGAAGGTTTTCAATTCGTGTGGAATGAGATGGGTGAGTAGACATAAACTCTGGTGGAGAACCCCCACCGGCTTTTGCCATATTCTCCCAAAGCGCAACGGCCCCTTCCGGGTTAAATCCAGCCTGAGCCATAAGTCGCAGTCCAATCACATCGGCCTCGGACTCTTGTTTTCGTCCATGAGGCATCAAAACTCCGAATTGGGCGCCCAATCCAAGCGCTGCCATCAAAGTACCATTTCCTTCACCGCCGCCGGCCGCCGCATCTACTGCTGCAAGTCCGCCCTGGGCTATTAATGACTGTGATACTCTTTCGTTCCCATGTCTCGCAGCCACGTGGCCAATTTCATGCCCCAAAACAGCCGCGAGCTGGTCTTGATCTTTAGCGACTTTTAGCATTCCATTATGAACGCCGATTTTTTTCCCGGGCAAGGCAAACGCATTGGCTGATTCTTCAGAAAATACTTTGACCTCCCATTTGGCCGGATCATCGCCCTGAGCACGAATCAATGGATCCACGATGCACCTCACATAGGCGTTTTTAGCGTGGCTGCCGTCGACCCTCATTTTCGTTTTCATCTGTGAAAAACTATCCGCTCCAAGCTGTGACATTTGAGATTCCGGCATCAAAACCAGCTGTTTTCGCCCCTCTGAGGTCGTCGAGCAGGACGTTGATAATAAAAAAATACTAACTATTCCAATAAGATACGCTTTGGTCATGGGATGATTTTGGGACGCTCAAGGTGCTTTGTCAAGAGTGGTGATTCGTAGTTATAGTGCCCTAAATAATTAGTTGACTAATTTAATCTACAATTGTATAAACCTCTTCGTGGAGAAATTATTTATGTCGAAGTGGTTAATGGCGAAGCGTAGAAGTGGAATTAAAAAATCGATCCTGGCAATGAGACTAATGACTGGGGGACTAATAGCGGGCCTTACGGTTTCATCATTTACACCGATTGGGGCCTCGGCGAGCGACGATTTCAATGCTCACCTAGCTAAAAATAGGGCTGAATACTACGAGGGCCTTCTAACCGAAGCGGCTAAAAATCCGAAATTTTGTATTGTATCAGTTCAATGCGAGCTAGTTCAAGACCACGATTCACTTTATCAAACAGAAGGCGTCTCATTTTCTGACTCAGTAAAGCAATCCATCGAACGCCGAAAACAAATAAAGAAGTCTGAAGTTATGAATGTGCTTGAAGAAGCCGAGTCCATAATTCTCGATTTGGATGAAGTTTCAGCGGAAGACAAAAAGACGATATCTGCCTGCATTCGACAACTCGATAAAAACTATGCCGATGGCGGAAATGACATCGATGCCTCTTTAAATGAAGACATCAATGCGAGACGCGACTCCGAGGGCGATGACCTCGTCGATGCTGTCCATGCACTACCGGAACGAGTGCGAACTCACGTGAATTTCAAAACAGGCAGCGCTGATGGAAAAATTTCAAACTCGGTGACTCCAAATGATTATGGAAATTCTGTCGGCGGCGGCAGACCAATGACAAAACTTGGCCTCACCACTGTGTATCTCAAAAAATTCTCAGATATTTATCGAGGCTTGCTTCAATGCGCAGCCGACTTGAGAGAAATTGAGAATATTCCAAGTTGCGACGAAATAAACTAAAGCAATTTAATTAAAAAAGAGCGTCGCTGAACTCTTGACTTTGATGCATCGCGTTGTTATACCCTCTTCGAAGGATGAAGAGGGCAATGAAAAAATCTATATTAGTATTTAGCATTACATTTTTATTAAGCAGCATTTTGCCTGTCATTGGGCTGGCTGCAGATTCTCAAACCGACTCGGCGGATGATCCTTACAGCGAAGTTCAGGTCCAAGACTTTGACCATATCAGTGCTCGCTGGAAAACCCTCCGCGTGATTCAATTTCACCGCGGACTGCTTGAAAACTCGAACCTTTCACTCGATGCCTATAAAAATTCTCTTTCAAAACAAAACCAAAGACGATTCGAAAACTTAGGCATCGTTAGAAGTCAGCTAGATCAACAAGTTGAGTCCTCAGATCTCGATCAAATTTCGTCAGACACTAGCTTTGTAGCGATGCTGGAATGGGACTGTGAAACAAATCGAATAGACTGGTTTCAGCAGGAAAACCTAAAACGACTCGCGTCGACATGTCGAATTGAACTGGAATCCTCGACACTCGTCGTATCTATAATTCCGAAACAATATGAAAATAGTGCAGATTTCATGCTGTCTCCTGCTGAAATTTCAATTCGAATAGAATAGTTAATTTCATTCACAAAGCAAACGATGATTCTTTTTTTATCGCTTCGATAACTCCTCGAAAATTACCTTTTTGATATTGTTCTATATTAGACTTAATGTAATCAGCCGGGGCAATATTTTTTAGGAGATACGCCGAAACAATATCGTGAGCAATGATGAATACAGCCCCTAACGGGGAAATTCGTTTCGATGATAGTTGCTTAGGAAATCCACTTCCATCAGGACGTTCATGGTGTT